>SAMEA3663263__coassemble_401_pt1 | contig 11168 bp, 10 predicted proteins | sample SAMEA3663263__metabat2_low_PE_013 | metagenome-assembled genome bin SAMEA3663263 (sample SAMEA3663263) | pig gut metagenome | biome: pig gut; feature: pig-associated habitat; material: faeces | place: China | collected 2013 | reverse complement strand
CTCAAACTATGCATATCGGGCATAACAAAGCGGCGGGACGATAAACGTACCGCCGCCGAAAATCATTATCTAAATTTTTACTGCTTTGCCGTTGTCTTTTCTATCTCATTGGCAGGAATGATCGCACCGTCCTTGACAACATATTTGATTGTTACGGTGTCGTTGGCATTGAGAATGACTGCGGACTCTGACTTGGAGGCTGATATCGAATAGTAAACATCGCTTCCTACAAGCTTGATATAATAGCACGTCTCCCCGGCCACAACCTGTGTACGGATATCTGCGATTTTTCCTGTCACAGTCTTTGTCTCAACCTGCGTGCCGGTGCTTCCGTCACCATCGATCGACGGATCGACAACTTTGTCAGCGTCAATATCAACCTTGATTCCGTTTGCCTCAAGCTGGGCAATATACTTTGAAAGGCACTCCGCAAGAGTCTTGCCGTAAACCTTTATCTTCGTATACTGCTTGACGTTGATAAGCGCATAGCTCTGGATTATCTGCGATCCGTCCGCACGAACATCCTTGAGCGCCATGAAGTAGGTAGGCTCGCCGCCGATATTGAGCAGAAGCGGGAAAGTAGCCTGGTATCCGGCCGCCTTGATTTCATCAAGACCTTCCGCAGAAGCCTGCGCCGACTGCTCCTTGGCACCCGCTACGCTGTAATAGACCGACTCTTTTGTTCTCTGATTAATCAGAACAAAGCCCGTTATTGACTGGTCGCTCGTAACAGAGGTTACACCCGTATACATGTATACGTCATCATCCTGGGCAATGTAGCTGTAATCCTCGGTAGTGACATAGACGTCCTCCTGACCGAGAACGGAGTTCCAGAAACCCTTCTGATATCTGCCGTAATAGTTATACTGCTCAACAAGGAGATCAGAGTCATAAACCCTATCTATCCACTGATATTTCGGGTCGCTCTTCACATTGTCTATCGCAACATATTCCGTCTCGCCGCTCACGGCATCAACGATAACAATACCCACAACATCGGTTCCTCCGAAGAGACCTATGGTTTTGTCAAGTCTCGCACAGATCCAATAGGGATTGCCCTCATCGTCAATCTCAAAAGAGGGATTTCCGAAAAGATAGGTGGGATAGTTCATGCGCAGATGGCGCTTGAGAAGCCTTCCGAAATGCTCCGCGGGCGAATATTTGATTCCGTTATCAAGCTCCTTTAAGGTGGTGACCTCATTCGCCATGTCGATAACGATATAGCCCGGAAGACCTTCCGAACGGTTGGTGAACCACTTGATAATGTTTGAATACTGAAGCGGCACAACTCTGACGGGTGTGTCCTTATAGTTTATCTGCGTATAGAGCGGATAAACCGAGAACTGCGAAACATAGCCCTTTTCCGCAAGATTTCCGAGCGCTCTGGGAGCAAGAGTTGCCGCCACTCCCTCATCGAGCTTGGGAATATTGCTGAAAGACTCGGCATCCTGTTTGTCGATTTCCTCAGCAAAGTTGCTGTCGGTTCTGACCTCGATAATGTTACTGTAAGCCTCTGCCCTGAAGAACGGAGAGGAGACAAGATAACCGATACCGACCACGACAAGCAGAACCGCCACAATCACACCGGGAACTATCATCTGGCGCTTGAAATAAGGCATATATTCCGGTTTTGAAATAACGCCCGAGAGCAGTGCCGAGAAAACGGCGTATGCCAGAACTATTATTCCTAAGTAGAGATAGAACTCATATGCCTTGAAATTAAGCGGCGGCAGCATCACATAGAAAGCAACGGCAGCCGTCACCAGCGTTGCAAGGATGCTTATCACTATTTTAAGTGCAGCCTTTTCGGGGGGAATAACGATTTCCTTTTTCCCTCCGCCTTTTTTTGAGAAATCCACTTTGATGGGATCCATTCCTTCAACTCCTCCGGATAAAAAATACACAGCAACAACTATGTAAAATTCAGTATACATGATTTTGGACATAAATACAAGCCTTATTTTGAATACTGTTCAGCCTTTTGCATAAAGATTATGGCTTTTTCGCCGTTTTAAAGCAAATTATATTTACTATTGCGAAAATTAATCAATTTTTGTGTCTTCCGGCTCGTTTGACAACACAAATTTATAATGATATGATTAATCCAATATTTCTTCACTTTCGTGAAAGGGGAATTGTTAATGTATTCAGACATTCTTGACACCATCGGCTTTGTTTCAAAGTACGACCCCGCGGTGGGAGACGCTATGGGAAAGGAGCTTGCCCGCCAGAGGAGGAACATTGAGCTTATCGCCTCCGAAAACTTTGTTTCGCCCGCTGTTATGGCAGCAATGGGCAGCGTGCTGACAAACAAATATGCAGAAGGCTATCCCGGCAAGCGTTACTACGGCGGCTGCGAATGTGTTGACATCGTTGAAAACATCGCAATTGAGCGCGCAAAGGAGCTTTTCGGCGCGGAATTCGCAAATGTTCAGGCTCACTCGGGTGCTCAGGCCAACATGGCGGTCTACTCCGCCCTCTTAAATCCCGGCGATGTTGTTATGGGCATGAATCTTGCCCACGGCGGTCATCTCTCTCACGGCTCACCCGTGAACATGAGCGGCAAGCTCTATCACTTTGAACCGTACGGTGTGAACGACGACGGATTTATCGACTACGACGAATTCGAGCGCAAGGCGCAGCAGATAAGACCCAAGCTCATAGTCGCCGGTGCCTCAGCATATCCGAGAATTATTGATTTCGAGCGCATCGGCAAGATTGCGAAGTCCGTGGGCGCTTATTATATGGTTGATATGGCGCATATAGCGGGTCTTATCGCGGCGGGGCTTCATCCCTCTCCGGTGCCATATGCCGACGTTGTCACGACCACAACACACAAGACTCTCCGCGGACCCCGCGGCGGTCTGATTCTGTGCAAGGAGGAACTCGGCACCGCAATAAACAAAGCGATTTTCCCCGGAAATCAGGGTGGTCCCCTGATGCATATTATCGCGGCGAAGGCGGTTTGCTTCGGTGAAGCTCTGAAGCCCGAATTCAAAGAATATCAGAAAAAAATTATTTCCAACTGCAAGGCTCTTGCGAACGGTTTGACAAAAAGAGGCGTTAACCTCGTCTCAGGCGGAACCGACAACCACCTCATGCTTGTTGACCTGCGGTCTCTCGGAGTCACCGGCAAGGAGCTCGAGCACAGGCTTGATGAGGTTTATATCACTGCAAACAAGAACGCTATCCCCAACGACCCGGAAAAGCCGTTTGTCACAAGCGGGCTGCGTTTAGGCACGGCGGCTGCCACTTCAAGAGGGCTTGACGAGCAGGATATGGACAAAATCGCTGAGTTCATATATCTCGCCGCAACGGACTTTGAGAACAGCGCCGACAGCATCCGCGCGGGTGTTGAGGAGATCTGTAAAAATCATCCGCTCTACGAATAACAAATTAATCACAAAAGCAGCAGCTGCCGCAAATGATTGCTCATTGCGGCAGCTGTTATTGTTTTCTCAGCGCAGTATTTTTTGAGTTTTCCTATGAGTCAGAACGATCCGTTGTACTTTTTCTGCGCTCTTGCTATCAGGATAAGACACACTGTAAATCCGACAGCAAACACTCCGATTGCGGCAATAACAGCAACGTCTGTGCCGCCTATAAGCGCTGTGGCACCGCTAAGTGCCGCGCTCGCGCCTATCCCGATTACCGACTTTCCTATTGCCCTGCCGTAGCCTGACATATCTGTCACATTCTCATGGTGATAGCTGTGTATCAGCTCTGTTTTTCCGCGAAATATCAGAAAACCGACAACAGCGAAGACAGCGGCAACAAAAAGCATTATTATCCCGAACGCAAGCATAAGCACACCTCAGTTCGGTTTACGGAATTATTTATACTTCGGTCTTCTGACATACGAGGTATGAAGAACCTCGTGCGCGACATGGCTGCCCGGCTTTCCGAAGAATTCCTCATAGACACGCTTGATTGCCTCGCTCTCATGCGACTTTCTGACCGGAAGATTCTTGTCCGCCTCATAGAGGGCGGCTCCTCTTATACCCTTGAGGTCAACAAAGTTGCGCACCACCGCATGCTGAATGGGCTGACCTCCGCCGTTGACACAGCCTCCGGGGCATCCCATGATTTCAATGAACTGATAGTCGGCTGTGCCGTCCTTGACTCGCTCCATAACGGTGTGGGCATTCGCAAGTCCGCTTGCGACACAGACCTTGATATCCTTGCCGGCCACGGTATATGTGGCTTCCTTGATACCGTCTGTTCCTCTGACCTCTGTAAAGTCGAGATCCTTAAGCTCCTCGCCTGTCAGAGTTTCAACCGCAGTTCTCAGAGCGGCCTCCATAACACCGCCGGTTGCGCCGAATATGACGGCGGCACCGGTACCCTCGCCCAGAGGATTGTCAAATTCCTCATCGGGCAGATGACGGAAATAGATACCTGCGCTGTCTATCATTCTGGCAAGCTCACGTGTTGTCAGAGCGATATCGACATCCGGATAACCGGAAGCGGACTGATCGTCACGCTTTGTCTCAAACTTTTTGGCTGTGCACGGCATGATGCCGACAACAACTATGTTTGCGGGGTCGATGCCCATTTTCTTTGCATACCAGGTCTTTATCACCGCACCGAACATCTGCTGCGGGGACTTGCAGGTTGAAAGATGGTCGAGCTGATCGGGATAGTAATGCTCACAATATTTTATCCATCCGGGTGAGCATGAGGTTATCATCGGCAGCACACCGCCGTTCTGCACACGGTCAAGGAACTCGTGCGCCTCCTCCATAATGGTGAGGTCGGCGGCAAAGTCGGCGTCAAACACCTTGTCAAAGCCGAGTCTTCTCAGCGCCGCAACCATCTTGCCCTGGACGTTTGTGCCGAGATGCATGCCGAAGCTCTCGCCGAGGGTGACGCGGATTGAGGGCGCGGTCTGAACGATGACATACTTTGTCGGGTCGTTGAGTGCCTCAAGCACACGGCCTGTGTCGTCCTTCTCGACAAGCGCACCGGTCGGGCAGTTGACTATACACTGACCGCAGGACACACATGACACACTCTCAAGAGATTTCTCAAATGCCGAGCCGATATGAGTGTCAAAGCCTCTGGCGTTTGCACCGATAACGGAGATATGCTGTGCCTCACAGGCTGCCACGCAGCGGCGGCAGAGGATACACTTGCTGTTATCTCTTATCAGATGGTCCGCAGAATCATCATACTCATGAACGGGGTTTTCTCCCTCAAAATAGTTCTCGTCATCAACGCCGAACTCCTTGCAGAGCTGCTGAAGCTCGCAGGTTCCGCTGCGCACGCAGGAGAGACATTTTTTGTCATGGGTTGAGAGGATAAGCTCAAGGGTGAGCTTGCGGCTCTTACGAACCTTCTCGGTGTTTGTAAATATCTCCATACCCTCGGACACGGGATAGACGCAGGCTGTAACCAGCGAGCGAGCGCCCTTGACCTCGACCATGCAGATACGGCAGGCACCGATTTCATTTATCTTCTTAAGATAGCAGAGAGTGGGAATTTCAATACCCACGGTTCTTGCCGCCTCAAGAATCGATATCCCCTTGGGAACGCTCAGGGGCATGTTGTTGATTTTAATGTTTACCATTTCCATTATTCAGCGCCTCCTTCCTTAAACCTTGCTTATTGCCTTCGCACGCTTACACGCATCCATGCAGGCACCGCACTTGATGCACTTGCCGGTGTCTATAACGTGCGGAGTCTTCGGTGCGCCGGAGATGGCGCCGACCGGACACTGCCTTGCGCAGAGGGTGCAGCCTATACACTTCTCCGGGTCTATGTGATAATTCAAAAGCGCCTTGCACACGCCTGCGGGACATTTCTTGTCCACGACATGGGCTATGTACTCATCGCGGAAGAACTTCAGCGTTGCAAGCACGGGATTGGGAGCAGTCTGGCCGAGACCGCACAGGGAGTTCTCCTTGATATAGTGGGCGAGCTCCTCGAGCTTGTCAAGATCCTCCATCGTCGCCTTGCCGGCTATAATCTTTTCAAGCAGCTCCTTCATCCTCTTTGTGCCTATGCGGCAGGGCGAGCACTTTCCGCAGGACTCATCGACCGTGAAGTCAAGGAAAAATTTCGCTATATCGACCATACAGTTGCTGTCGTCCATAACGATAAGTCCGCCGGAGCCCATCATGCAGCCGATAGCCGTGAGGTTGTCATAGTCTATGGGCGTGTCCATAAGACTTGCGGGAATACATCCGCCGGAGGGACCTCCGGTCTGGGCAGCCTTGAACTTCCTGCCGTTGGGGATACCGCCGCCGATATCCTCGATTATCTCACGCAGGGTCGTGCCCATGGGGATTTCAACAAGTCCGGTATTCTTGATATTTCCGCCCAGCGCAAAAACCTTCGTGCCCTTTGAGCGCTCCGTACCCATAGAGGCAAAGCTCTCAGCACCGTGAAGGATTATCTGGGGAATATTAGCAAAGGTTTCAACATTGTTCTCCGTTGTGGGCTTGCCGAACAGACCCTTTTCCGCCGGGAACGGAGGACGGGGACGGGGTTCGCCTCTGTTGCCCTCAATGGAGGTCATCAGCGCAGTCTCCTCGCCGCAGACAAATGCGCCTGCTCCGAGCCTGATGTGAAGGTCGAAATCGAAGCCGCTGTCGAATATATTTTTGCCGAGAAGTCCGAGCTCTCTGGCCTGCTTAATAGCAATCTGAAGACGCTTGACCGCTATCGGATATTCTGCGCGGACATATATGTAGCCCTCGCTGGCGCCGGTTGCGTAGCCGCAGATGGTCATAGCCTCGACTATACAGTTTGGATCGCCCTCAAGAACGGAACGGTCCATGAACGCTCCGGGGTCTCCCTCATCGGCGTTGCACACAACATATTTCTGATCAGCGTTATTGTTGCGTGTGAAACTCCATTTGAGTCCCGTGGGGAATCCGCCGCCGCCTCTGCCGCGCAGACCCGAATCCTTGACTATCTGGATAACCTGCTCGGGCGTGTACTCGGTCAGGCACTTTGCAAGCGCCTGATAGCCGTCCATGGCGATATATTCATTGATATTTTCGGGGTCGATAACACCGCAGTTGCGCAGTGCCACCCTCTTTTGCTTTTTATAAAACTGAGTCTCGTTGAGGCTCTTGACCGCCTCACCCGAAACAGTTTCATCATAGAGAAGATGCTTGACGATTCTGCCCTTTATCAGATGCTCGTCAACAATTTCGGACACATTTTCAACCTTGACCTGGCTGTAAAAAGCACCCTCCGGGTAAACAACGACTATCGGACCGAGCGCGCACAGACCGAAGCAGCCCGTTCTGATAACCTTGATTTCATCTGCAAGACCTTTTTCTGCAATCTCTTTTTCAAACTCAGCAATTATCTCTGCGCTGTTTGAGGAGGTACAGCCGGTACCGCCGCAGACAAGAACGTGTGAACGATACATTTATTTTCCTCCTTGTTATTTGGCAATTGCGCCGACGGTGAACTCGGTAACCGGATTACCGTTGACAAGATGCTCGCTAACGATGCGTGCGACCTTGTCCGGTGATACCTTGACATATGTTACCTTATCTTTTCCGGGTTCAAGAACCTCGACTATCGGCTCATACTGGCACATTCCGATGCAGCCCGTCTGCGAGACGGTGACATGCTGGAGGTTGCGGCGGGCGATCTCCTCAACGAGAGCGTTGAGAACCGGCTTTGCACCGGCCGCTATACCGCAGGTGGCCATTCCGACAAGGACACGGGTAACATCCTCGTTATCCTCGCGGACATTCATTGCGGCTTTTGCCTTATCTCTTATTGCGTTAAGTTCGGCAAGTGATTTCATTGTGCTGTTCCTTTCCCGGCACGACTTGCGTGCCGCATAGATTGTCGGCGCTTACCCCTCGAGCTGCGCCGTGTTTTCGTCTATAAAAGCTTTCATCCATTCAACCACATCTGGGTGACTGAGAGGAACATCTCCGAGAATTTCTCTTACCTCCCGTGTGTCGAGCACAAACTCCTTGGAGTCCCTTGACCGTCTGTATACAAAATCCCGATCCGTGTTCATGGAGATGAGCATAGCCACCGTGGAGGTGATATCTCCGAGCGGCGTGAAGTCTATACTGTCCGTATGAAATACCGCTCTGGTTGACGTGCCCACACCCTTTTGAGATTCTATGCTGAGATCTCCGCCGGTCTGCTGCGCGGCCAATCTGAAAAGCGGAATTCCCATCCCCACCTTTCTGGTTGTGCGCGTTGTGAAAAACGGGTCGGTAACATTCTTCAGCTGCTCGGCATCCATTCCGCAGCCGTTGTCCGAGACGGTCAGGGTCATCAGATGTCCCCGTGTCTCCTCACTTATCTCAATTGTGATAAGTGATGCGCCTGCCGAAATCGAATTCTGGGCGATGTCAAGTATGTTAAGTGAAAGCTCCCTCATAACGCCTATTCGTTGATATACTTGTCGAGTATCTCATCAACCTGATCGACTGTCAGTCTGCCGTAAACATCGTCGTTCACGGTCATGACAGGTGCCAGTCCGCAGGCGCCTATACAACGGCAGGCCTCAAGCGAAAAGCGCTCGTCTTCAGTGCACTCGCCCGGCTCAATACCGAGTTTTTCACTTATTTTGTCAAGCACATTCTGTGAACCCTTGACATAACACGCAGTTCCGAGACACACGGAGATATTGTATCTCCCCTTGGGTGTGAGTGCGAACTGTGCATAAAATGTTGACACGCCGTATACCTTTTCAAGCGGAATATCCATCCCCTCAGCAATCATCGCCTGCACCTCAAAGGGCAGATAACCGTAGATAAGCTGAGCTTCCTGCATAACATGCATGAGCAGGCTCTTGTCATCCTTACATTCCTCGATGACGGCTTTGAGCTTTGCCTCCTGCTCGGGAGTACCCGAAAAAGGTATCTTACTGATTTTTTTGAGCATTTAAGCCTCTCCCTCCTTCATTTTGTAAAGCAATACGCAAAAAAGCAATCCTTCTTCACATCAGATAACCACTGATCAAATCGAAAGCGCGCTTCTCAGCGGCTACTTAGCAAAGATTATATCACAGCACGATGCTTTTTTCTATGGGTTTAAAAAAATTTTTTGAAAAAAGTATCGATATCGTTGTATTAAAATGCAATTTTTTCGCCGTGCCGGCTCCCCTTTGATGCATATTAACCACCGCATTGCCTGACGTTTTGTCAAGACTCTTCATCCGCCGGATTTGTCGAACCCGGAAAGAAGCCGCCCCTTCACAATGAAGAGGCGGCTTAATATTCATTTCATTTATGCGTTCTCTATGAGATGCGGGATCATCGTGATATACTTGACAAGCATATACGCAACCGCAACCGGAACATTCACTACATTCTTGACAAAGTTTGAGAAGAAATCCGTCGGCAGAGGATCCTGTTCTGCCGCCTCTCCCGAAACGGTCTTTTTGATTGCATATTCATCAAATTTATCACTGCCGGTAGCCTCAAAGGTCTCATCGTCGATATCGACTGTGTAGGCTCTGTAAATGAGCTTATCTCCGTCAATCGTGAAGGTTGAGAAAACGGACTTTCCGGGTTGCTGGGCCACTGCCGCATTCGCAAGAATCGGCTCCATGGCATCCTCATGCACACCGTAACGCTTTGTGCCGGCTGTGTTGGGCAGAATATGAACCGTGCCTTCCGGATTGAGAGCGAAGGTGATCTCTTCGCCGTTATATACCTCTGTGATATACCGGGTGGGCTGTATCTTATCATCCTGCACCTGGAAAGTTCTCAGATACATATGATCGTGTCCTGCTATAACGACATCTATATCAAGCTCATCTATAACGGGAAGCAGACGTTCTCTCATTATAACCGTGTCGGGCTTGTTGATATTTTTGCCCGCCGAGTAAAGGGCTCGGTGCATAAGCACTATCTTCCACTGTGCATCGGAGGCGTTCATATCGTTTCTGAGCCAGTTGAGCTGTTCCTCGCTGATTGGATACATATCATTGGTGTTGAGCACGGCTATATGCGCGTTTGAATAGTCAAAGGAATAATACACACCGGTCACATGGTTCCAGCCCGCGCTCGTGTCGAGATTGAACATATTGTTGAACCAGCCCCACTTGAGATTACCCTCGTGGTTGCCCGCGGCCGGCGCCATGGTTGTGTGCATGGTCGTATCAGCGCACTTTTCAAAGAACCAGTCCCACTCCTCGTTGGTGCAGTCATTCACGAAGTCGCCTGCGTTCACAAGGAATTTTGCATCGGGCATAACTCTGAAAGCCTCGCGGACAACGCTTGCGCTCTTTGTGAAATTCTCCTCGTTGCTCGCCTGAACATCGGCTATGGCAATGAAAGAAAATGCAGTTTCCTCATCTGCATCGGTTTCAAATGTGCCCGTTTCGCTCCATATTCCGGTGCTGCTGTCGCCCACACGGTAGATATACTCGGTGCCGGGAGCAAGTTCGTCAACAAGCACCTTGTGGCAGTAGTTATCCTTCCACTTTGAGCTGTCGCCTGAATACATCTGAGCGCCGTCGAAGCTGCCTTTGTACTCGGAAAGCGGCATGACCTGGACATCGCTGCCGCAGTCGGATGTTGTATACCAGCAAACACCGCGGGATGTTTTTGCATCGCCGTTGAAAACAACGCTTATTCGTTTGATTGAGCCGTCAGCGCTATCCTGTGCCGCAGCGGGCACCACCATGCAGATGAGCATTGAGAGTGCGAGAAGTGCGCTCAAAACTCTCAAAAACTTTCTGTTCATTTCGTCTCCTCCATTATTAAGATATATTATAAAATACATGGATATTTTATATTTTTCCTCTTTAAAAGTCAATGTTTTTGTAGAATACAGCTAATCTATATCTGTATTATTATCAGCATCTTTCTGTTCGCTGCCGGGGAGTTCATCCTTCCGGGGTCGGCGCACATAATCAAGAAGATCTCTGCGGCAAGCTCCGAAGCTTTTAAAATTTTTCCGCCCTTCGTTTAATGTCAGACCGTGGTTTTCATCGCTCGGTTCATCGGCACTTAAAACAAAAACGTCATTTTCCCAAAAGCAGACGGGGCATATATACGATATCGCCTCCTCCTTTGCAGCAGGAAGTGTATAATATCCGCAACACGGGCATTTATATTTCAAAGCAAATCGCCCTCCTTTTAACAGCTCAAGCCTCAGTGATAAAATTATACCGCCTTTTTATTTTTGCTTCAATACGTTCCTGCGTATTCCATACCTCTGCCGCTGAAGCA
>SAMEA3663263__coassemble_400_pt1 | contig 11175 bp, 9 predicted proteins | sample SAMEA3663263__metabat2_low_PE_013 | metagenome-assembled genome bin SAMEA3663263 (sample SAMEA3663263) | pig gut metagenome | biome: pig gut; feature: pig-associated habitat; material: faeces | place: China | collected 2013 | reverse complement strand
TGCGGCTTGTGGAGGTTGGTTCCTCGGTATCAGCAGTTAAGTTGTGCGCAAATGTATAAAATGATGTCATTCTGAGGAATGAAGTGACGAAGAATCTTTGATGATTTCTCCGGGCTTTAAAAGATTCTTCGCTGCGCTCAGAATGACGGGTTTTGTGTTGTTCGGTTTGGTGTAAGGGCGCAAGACCCTTTCCTACGAACGGAACATAAAATTCGTTGTCTGATGTCCGATATCTAAATTTTAATGCCTATTTTCACCTCATCCGTCACGGCTGCGCCGTGCCGCCTTCCCCTCAAGGGGAAGGCTTAAAGCGGACGAACTCAGTTTACCCTTGCTACCTGATGCCTGAACTCTTCTGAATCGGAAGGGCGCAGAGACGTCCTCCATTCAAGATTGAATACCGCTTAGCGTGCAGGAGGATTGCCAGTGCAAGAGATACACATATTTTGAGTGTATATTTCACAAAATGAAACGGCACCGTCCAAATGAACGGTGCCATCTTTAATTACTTTTGTGTTTTTCCGGCAGATCTTTTTGAGCCTTCAATATTACTCGCATAGACGTATTTATTACGGTAAGAATACTTTGAGCTGTGCTCCATCTCAACACCGTTGAGGATAAAGCCTATCACCTTTGCATCGGCAAACTCCAGCTGGCTGACCACATTGATCAAATCCTCTTTTTTCGTTGAGCCGGGACGAACCACCACTATTGCTCCATCGGTATGCTTTGAAATAACCGCTGCATCGATAACAGCCGCGACAGGCGGTGTGTCAATGAAGATATAGTCATATTTTTTACGAAGCTCATCTATCAAATCCTTGAACGCATCGTTGCTGATAAGCTCACTTGGATTTGGCGGAAGGTATCCGGCAAAAATTACGTCCAGATTATATTCATCAGCACGGAAAATTGCTTCCTCAAGAGTGCAGGCGTTTACAAGCACATTTGTAAGCCCGGGAGACGCCTTGTGAGCAAGAAGTCGATTGATGTTAGGTCGGCGAAGGTCTCCGTCTATAAGCAGAACTCTCGCATTTGTCTCGGCAAACGTGATTGCGGTGTTAAGCACATTTATGCTCTTTCCGTCGGACATTCCACAGCTTGTGAACTCGATTACCTTACAGCCCTTTCCGACTGTCGAAAATATTATATTGCTGCGCAGAGTGTTATAGGCCTCATCTATGATAAAGCTTGTGTTATCGCCGAGTATGAACTTTCGCTCGGAGGTGGAGTGCGAATGTTTCTCAGTCTTTTTTCTTATAAGCTTCATTTTGATGCACCCCCGTTCTTCTTTTTGCCGCGTTTCTTTTCAGAGGTATCAACAAACTGATTAAAATCCGGAATTCTTCCTATGACCGGGGCGTCAAACAGCTTGATTATATCATCTTCGCTGTCGATATATGAATTGAAAAGGAACAGCAAAACGATTATTGCCAGTGTCACAAGGGCACCTAATACGCAGCCGATAAACGCAAGTTTTAGATAAGACGGATAGGATATGCCCTGCGGAACCTTTGCTGTATCAACAACCTTGACGGAACTACCCTCCGCAAATTCCATGATAATAGAGGGAGCAACTGCCGCTATCTCATTGACTATCGCCGCCGCCTCATCGGGGTCGTTATTATTTATTGAAATTTTGAGGACAGCTGTATCCTCAACTGCGGACGCCGAAAAAGCTGAACGTATCTGATCCGCCGTGTATCGGTTATCAAGCTTTGCGACAACCTTTTCCAAAACACGGTTGCTTGTTATCAGCTCACTGTAAGTTGCGACAAGGCTCTGTGACGCGCTGATATCAGAAGAATATATCTTCTGATCATTCTCACCTGTATAGTTCTGGACATAGATGCTCGCCGTCGCAGTATACTGCGGTGTGATAAAAAACTTTGCGTATGCAAAGACTGCACCGCCGCACAGGACACCTACAAGAATTATGAGCCACACTCTTTTGAGCACTTCAAAAAACAAACGCTTCAAATCCACATCAAAAGCTTTCAGTTTTTCCATAGCTTTCTCCTTCTATAATACTTGTTCACAGCCAGTAATTTTAAAAAACAAATAACATATTAATTATACATATAGTAACAAGATTTATCAAGATATATTTTTCATTTTTCAGTGAATGCCAAAGCGTTCCAACATTTCTTTGTGTTTTTTTATCGATTCTGCATCCGTGGACTTCATTCCCTTAATCCACCAGCACAGCTCCCGAAATTGCCCGAAAACTATCTTAAAAGCACGGACAATATATCCTAACGGCAACAATATCGGGCATTTGTCTATAATTTTGCTCCGGCGGCGCATCTCAGACGATGAAATAAACAGCTTTCGTCTTATCGATTTCATCACCGAGTTCGACTTTCCCCCGCCTTCATCCGCAAGGTACATCATCATATTGCTCACTCTGCCGTAACTCCCGGAGCCGAAAACATATTCACCCATCTCATCGAGTAATGGGCTTACATCTCCTCCGCATATCCACAGCTTTGCCAAAGCTTCTATGTTGTGCATAACCTCAAGGACGTTATACTTGTCAAAAACACCGTCTATATACTCCCTATCCATCTCATCTGCATATTTTTCGACGTAAAGCCCCACATCAAGAACGGTGCGTATTCCTGTTCCACCCTGCTGAAAATGACCAAGCAGATGACCCATAAGAAAAATATAGTCGTTGTTTATATCCGGCAAATATTCCAACCCATTCGGCTTTGCAAGCTTCCATGGGTCTGAAAAATAGTCGTCAAGACCGGTATCCCGGCCGTGATCGAGCATGGTCTCGTGGACTTCAACTGAAATCATCGGCTTTTTACTGAAGACATCGTGATGTCCCTTATGTCCCTCAAACTCATAGCCCGCCTCTGTAAGCGTGGCTTTGACATGCTCCATATCGGAAATATCAACAAGCACATCAATATCAGCCATCTCACGCATATCCTCGGACGGATACAGAGCTCTGACTCTGCCGCCTTTGAGAAACATATGTTTGAGCCCCGAGGAATTAAGCAGTCTGCTCAGTTCCTGCTCAGCTGCCTTTTGATATGCGCACTTATACACCATCAGGTCGTGATACTTTTGAAGCTCCTGCGAAATTTCATCCGGCACACTACAATTATCCTGCAGCGCGTAATAGAGCATATTGGTCATGTTGTGATCCTGCGCGATGTGAAAAAGCTCGCCGAAATCCCCGCCTGAAAAGTCCTTTGCAGACTCTCCGTTCAGGGTACAGCGCATCAGATATATAAAATCTTCGTAGACCTTTCTCACGGGCAATCTCCTGTTACTCAGCCGAGCACGGCTTGGGTTATTTTTTCTACTATCGCACGGTCAACGTCCATGCTGAACTTTCGGGCAAACATGCAGCCGGAGGACATTATCTCATCAAAATCCGACTCACGGAAAGTATACGGATGACCTCGGTTCCAGTCAATATATCTCACACAGGCATAGTGGTCGTTGTTGAAACGCTTATCAAAAAGATTCTCAGCAAAATCAGAGTTTATCAACAACGTCTGAATGAAAAATTCATCGGGAATATATGTGTTCTTGAACTGTCTGAACACAAAGGACTTTTGAGATAGGACATATTTTGCAAAATCTCCGGTTATACTGAACCACTGCGAACCTCTTTGAATCTTCAGTCCCTTGAGCCTGTCCACCTTTAAAGCACGCTGAACAACAGTCTCCGTCTTAGTAATAAATCGGTTGAAATAATTTCGTCTGCCTGACGCGAAGTGGTAATATTTGACACGTGCGGTCTCAATTTCACGAAGCTGCGGACCTCCGAAATGTACAAACTCACAACCATTATGTTCATCGAAAAATTTATGCATTTCATTCTGGCTGACAAGCGGCAAATCAACCCCTGAAATGAGGTGGATATAGTCATAATGCTTTCCGCTTTCAAATGCGGCTTCCAACAAAATATATTCGCATCGAACCATATCAAAGCCACCCCAGGAGATATGAATGCGGTTTGTAAAAGTTATCGCCGACTGATGTACGGCGGCAATAATTTTTTCCTTGTCAAATCCAGTTGCCTTTGAATCAATATGAATATAGATATCATTTCGCTCGTCATCAATGCAACGTATCAGCCGCTCAAGCAGCTCAAACTGATTGTGCGCTATTATGAGGTATGCGTGCATATTCCCATCTCCGGAATTATATTTTCCCTAAAAGTTTATATATGATTATTTTTATTGTATGTAGAAGCCCGTGCGTTCTCAGATAATAATATTTTCTTCTTAGTCTCTCCCAACGACGATACTTTTTTTCCCCTTTTTCTTCTCCATACCTCTCATGAAATTCCTGCCGTCTCTTCATTCTAAACTTAAACTCTTCCAGCCTTTTCTTCTCAGTATCGTTATACCACGAAGCATTAAAGTGATGTATACATGCAGTGTTCGGGGTTAAATTAATTTTATATCCGGTTTCCCAACTTTTAGGACAAAAATAATCGTGAGGATAAAAAACCGCGTTTCCTATCTTCTGCAATTCATCCGTGTGTACAAATCCCAATGAGGCAAATACATCCTCGTTCCTTTTTGGACATGCCGTAAGATCATACGAGCCGTCCTCTAGTAAAAAGTGAATATCGTTATAATCATCCATCAAGGCTTTCACGATAGAATTTCCCTTTTTCGCACCAAAACCAAGACCTGTAGCAATTACTCCGGGCGACTCCATAGCAAAAAACGCATCCACACCGTACAGTAGTGAGTCAATAGGTCTAATTACTTCCACATCGGTATCAAAATAAATACCGCCATTTTCATAAATAACTTTTAATCTCGCATAATCAGTGACAAAAGCCCATTTTTTCGCCTCATATGCCTCTTTGACATAGTCGTTGCAACTTATATCAAAATTATCTTCATTCCATTCAATTATTTCATAATCCGGACAATATTTTCTCCAGCTTTCAATACATTTCTGCGCCATCTCCGGTAATGGATTGCCACCGAACCAACAATAATGTATTTTTTTCGGTATCATATTTTTATTTTCCCCTTCAAAAATTTTAACTTGTCTTTCAAAATTTCTCGTTCTCGCTTTTTCAGCAAAGCAAAATAATTGATAATAATTGATATAGCCGCCGTTACACAGGATGCAACTATAAGCATAAGCCAGCTATTTATGTGCATAATTTTTCTTATCGCTAATGAAATTAATGTTAGTATTAGTACAGACAAAAGATTTTGAAATAAGGGCTTGTAAAAAATATTCCGCTTGAAGTTCATACATCTTGCTCCATATAGAGGTAAAAATGTTAACACCATTATGACATTTAATACTGAACTTATCCCTACTATTATCATCATTTTCTGAAAATCAGTTTTAGCAAGATTAAGCATAACAAAAACCAACCCTACGGTTAACATCGACTTCGTGATTAAAAAAACTGAGGATTTTTTCACATTGTTTGTAACTGTAAATATATTCCAAAGAGGCTCCAGCGGCAAGGCAAGCGGAAGCGGCAATGATGAAACCAGTGCCAAAATCTGTAATAATTTTGCATCTTCACTCGGTACCCAAAGTGAAAAAAATATATCTCCGTATGCATACATAATCACGAGCGGTATACAGGCAATAAAGCCAATTATTTTTATTGCTGACATCAATTGTTTTCTTATGTCATCAAAATCATTTTTTGCGTAGCTTATTGTCAATTGGGGCATAAATATTGATGACAACACCCCAACCAAAGATAATATGTGTGCCTGCACGCTTTTCGCAAGCGACACATTTCCCATTGCCGATGCACTAACCAACAAGTTTGTGACCAACAAGTCCATGCTGTTTGACACAGTACTGCTTATCTGTGTAATGCTGTTCCATATACCGGACGCAACTAATTCTTTGATTGCCTTGATTTCAAAAAACTCTCTTTTTATATATACCTGCGGCAACATCTTTTTTTTGCAATGAAGATCAACCGAAATTGAAATTAATGATGTCATAAGCGATGCGCACCCCAAATACCACACTTGCGCATCAAAAGCAGAGTAAGCAACAACGAGAAACATCGCTCTAAAAACATTACCTACAATTCCCGTTCCGGATTGTATATCAAGCCTATTTTGAGAAAAAGTCGCAACACCAAAAACCGACATTATATTTCCTATCAAAAAACTGAAAAACATGAATGCCCATAATATTGTGACATCCGTGACCATTCCTGACGGAACATCAAATAGCGTACTCATGTTTGCCAAAATATATACCATCGGAACAGCCAGCACTGTCGACAGGACTATGTTTGCCATAAAAACCGAAGACATATATTTACTGGCATTCTTATAGTCCTCTTGATGGATACTTATAGTAATAAAGCGTCCAGCCATTGAAGTAAGTGCAGTGGTTATTATAGATGCATATCCGGTAAAGTTGTTAGCCAAGCCGACAAACCCATTTGCCTCTACTCCAATATTCTCAACGATGAAAGGCGTTAAAAAAAACGATATTCCAAGGCTGACAGCAAACGACACCACACGCGCTATCATATTTATTATAAGCTGCCGATTATTGTCGTTAGCTATTATTCTATTAGTTCTCATCTGAAGCCCCTTTTGCTGTGATAATAATTAACCTCATTTGTGCAGGATTAAGCTTTTCTTTGTTCATATAAATATAACTGGCAGATATCAAATTACCAAAAACTTATACTTAATACCCATTTTATAACTTAGCAGTTCATCTTAGAATATTAAGAGATATCCTTGTCAAGCATGTTTTCTGTTTCTCCTCTGCAAAATATCAATATAGAGCTTCGGAAAATACAAGAATATAACCATGCAAATATACCTTTTTCTGTTGATTTTTGCTTTAAGCAAATATTTTTTCTTTTCCTTCAAAGATGTTCTTATATAGTTATATTCCTCGGTGTAACAAAGGTTTTTCCTTATCAACATTCCTACTAAGCTCATGGTAATATAAGTATAAATATTACTTAAGCTGTCCAGCATTAACGGTTCATTAATTTCATGCTCCCAAAAATACTCGACCACACACATATTATCCATAAACTTGTCAATTGAATCTTCGTGTGTTACGCTATCAATATTAGAAAAATAATGATATAAATGTTTATTAGTAATTACAATTGATTTCGAAATTGTGCTAAATTGATAGTTAAGCAATCTGTCTTCAGCAATTCTAAGATTGCTATTAAGCCTATAGTGATCAAAAAGCCACCTTTTATATATAGCTGTACATATACTTGCATTTTCAATATTGCTTATAATTGTCTTACGTATTTCAATCGGTTCTTGCGAAAAAAAAGTTCCGTTGTCTTCTCCTATCGGAGTATGCTCAGTTTTTGATTTGCTGACAAAATATCCACATTTTGAGATTTCAGCTTTGTATTTGGTTGCATTAATAAGTAAATACTCATACATATCTGGTTCAATCCAATCATCGCTGTCCACAAATCCGATATATTCCCCTGTTGCTACATCTATCCCTGCGTTTCTCGCTGACGACACCCCGCCATTCGCTTTATGTATAATCTTTATACGGCTATCTTTTTGTGCATATTCATCACATATTGCAGGACAATTATCCGGTGAGCCATCATCAACAAGAATTATTTCAAGATTTTTATATGTTTGATTTAATATGCTGTCAATACAACGCGGTAAATATTTTTCGACATTATAAACCGGTACTATAACGCTTATTTTGACTTCTGTATTCATATTATAAATCACCAAATCACAATTTTATATAATTAAACAAATCGGTTTTTGCAATCAAGACTCGATCAAACTATAGAAGTCCTCAAGTGTTTCTCTATTCAGTTCTTCAAAATCCACATCAGCTAAATTTTTTCTTATCTTCTGAACTCTTTCAGTATCATTATAAAGTTCATATATTTTATCAGCTAATGCCTCAGCAGAAATATCAACTACGAATCCAGACTGTCCATCTTCTATAAGTGATTTAGCTCCTATAGTATCTGTGGAAACAATCACTGCGTCGCAAATTTGTGCCTCTGCAATCGCTAAAGGTTGAGCTTCTTCTCTTGAAGGCTGCACATATAAATCGCATTGTTTAAAATAAGGATATGGGTTAGACTTTGCACCAATACATATAAAAGTATCTTCTAATCCATTATTAGCTATTTGTTCAAAGACATCGTTGGCATACTCTGTTCTATCATCCGGTATCCCGCCAACAATAAACCATTTCATTTTCGGTATTTTATCTTTTAACAAATTACAGGCTTTAACGGCTATATCAATTCCCTTTTCACCGTCAAGTCTTGCGCAAGTAACAATATTAAAATAACTGTCAGAAAAAATCTGTTTGTCAACTTCAGCTTTTTCTCTTATTTCTCGATATGGGATAATGTTTTTAACAACAAATAATTTATCTGCGAGGTAAGGGGCACTGTCAGCCATTCTTTTCTTGCAGAACTCGTTAACAACAACAACTTTATCACATTTTTCAATGTAATCTTTGCGCAGATAATAATCATTGTAATTGCTCGAATGATACCAAGTAATGTTTTTTGATTTTGTACCCAAGTGGGTAAACAAACTTTTTATTGCGTTCTGATGATAACGAATAACAACATCGGCTCTCTGCATTTTGATAGCAAATATAACCAATGCTCTTATCAATATATTTTTAATCCGTTCAGCTTTGTTTATCCCGATCAACTTTGCCGCAACAGAGGATAAGAGATCCAGAAATCTTGTTTTTATAATTTTAACTTTTACGCGAGGATTTTTTTTAAGCTTACTCATAATTTCATAGTGTTTCCCCCACATTAAAAGAACAGCTGAATAATTGTGCTCTTCAAAATCAATTGAATTCAGCAGATTGACAAGTGAGACTTCTACCCCGCCGAATTTTAAATCCTCTATGACAAATACAATCTTTTTCATAAGGTCCTCTCTTGAAACTTAGTTTTCTATGATGCTATAAAAGCTCTCCATTATCCGTCTGTTTTTATCATCAAAATCAATATTTTTTACGTTCCTTTGCACTTGGGCTATTTTATCTCTGTTATTATAGAGCTCATAAATTTTATCTGCTAAGGCTTCCGGAGAAATGTCAGCAATATAACCGTTATATCCGTTCTCTATCCACCTTCTGCCTCCGACAGTATCGGTAGATAGAACGGCTGTTCCACAGACCTTCGTTTCAGCAATGGTCAAGCCCCACGATTCTTCTCTTGAAGGCTGCACATATAAATCACACTGTTTGAAATATGGATACGGGTTTTTCTTTGAGCCTAATAATATAAAATGTGCTTCCAAACCGTTTTCTTTTATCATAGCTTTTATATTTTCCGCATATTCAACAGTCTCTTCCATTGCGTCACCTATAAGATACCATTTAAAGTTAATTGCCTTTTCTGCTAATATTTTACAGGCGTCAACAGCGATATCAATACCTTTCTCCGGACTGATTCTTGCACATGAAACTATATTAAACAAAGACTCATCAAAAAGTTTTTCTTGAATATCAGCTTTCAGATTAATTTCCTGATAAGGGACAAGGTTTTCTATTACGGTAAGCTTGTTTGAAAGTCCGGGATCCGCCTGAGACATAATTTCTCTGCAATCATCATTAACAACAACTATCTTATCACAATTAGAAGTGTACTTCTCATCCAGATAGTATCCGTATTTGCTGATATGATACCACATTATGTTTTTTGAATGTCCTTTTAAATATGAGAAAAGGCTCTTCATGGCTGCATGATGATATCTTATAACCACATCCGCGGCCTCATGTTTCACTTTCTTGAGCAAAAACCATCTCACAATTTGATTTTTCCGCAGTTCTGATTTTGATTCACCAATGAATTTAGCAATTATATTAAATACAAAATCAAGGGTTTTCGTATTGAGTATCTTTACTTTGATATGTTTATCCTTTTTCAGCCCGTCCAGCATATCATAATGCTTTCCCCACATAAGGAGTGTGATGGAATAATCATGAGCATCAAAGTCTATGCAATTGAGCAAATTAACAAGCGACGCTTCCACACCGCCAAACTTCAAATCTTCAATTATAAATAATATTTTTTTCAAGTTTAATGCTCTCCCAACAAAAAATCATTCTCCGTTATGAAAATTTAATTTTAGTGAGTATCTATTTATAGACCCACTGATTTTGGGATTGTTTTTCATTGAATTAACCTCTCAAATATATTTTTAAAAATGACATATACAATTTTATCGCCGCTGCGCTTCCGCTTTTCAGAGCGGCAGTGAGCAACTTCGTATGTAACGGTAAAACTGAAGGAGAAACTTTTTGTGCAGCTCGCTTTATATCTTCATTGCGCGCAATTTCGTTGATTATCTTATTTCTTTCTTCTTTGCTTTTTTTGTTGTATGATTTAGACTCATTTCTTACAAGAAAATTTGTCATATACAGCAGGTAGTAATCAAGCTGCGATGATATATCATACTCTGAACCGTTGTTCTTTTCTTTAAGGTGTTCATAAGCGAGTAATATAATATCATGCAGGCCCTCATCATAAGCGGTAGACATCGACTGATTTGTTATGCGATAGTGGTACATCGGAGTTTTTATGCCGAAAACACTCTTCGCATCCAACAGACACGGATATGTGAAAGCCGCATCCTCACCCATCCTGATACGGTTATCCACAAGGGGAAGATTCTTTTCAAGCAGCTCGCGTTTATATAACTTGCTCCAGCAGTTTGGGTTGACGCCGAAACGGTAGTACGTTCCATTGAAAAGCATTATCGGATAAATCTCGGAGTTAAGCTGCTCTTTCGAATAAAGTTTTTCTGAAAAACACTGGCTGCTTGTTTCCGAGTGATCATCAAAATCACAATTAAACTCACTGATCGCCATATCGGGATTGAATTTGTCAACGGCGCTGTGCATTTTTTCATACATATCGGGTTCTACCCAATCATCGCCGTCAACAAAGCCGATATACTCCCCTTTTGCCGCTTCTAAACCCGCTTTTCGCGCGCTGACAAGCCCGCCGTTCTGCTTATGGACAACCTTTATACGGCTGTCTTTCTGCGCATATTCATCGCATATTGCCGGGCAATTATCAGGTGAGCCGTCATCAACAAGAATTATCTCCAGATCACGCTCCGTCTGAGCAATAAGGCTTTCGATACATTGCCTGATATATTTTTCCACCTTGTAAATCGGTACGATTACGCTAATCAT
>SAMEA3663263__coassemble_398_pt1 | contig 11232 bp, 12 predicted proteins | sample SAMEA3663263__metabat2_low_PE_013 | metagenome-assembled genome bin SAMEA3663263 (sample SAMEA3663263) | pig gut metagenome | biome: pig gut; feature: pig-associated habitat; material: faeces | place: China | collected 2013 | reverse complement strand
CACTAAAAGCATAATCGTTCATCTCTATACCATTAAAAATAACCCGTCCGCGCCTATCAAATTCATCTTTACCGTATAAGTAAACACCTGCTTCCTTACTACACGCAACGATATCTGTTGCATATTTTTTCAGCCATTGGCGCATTGTTCTTTCATATAAATTGATTAGTGTCGTTTTTATCTTGTTGCAACGTCTATTACTTTTTGTTGCATGGCTGTGAGCTATACGTTTTTTAACCCCTACTTTACTTGCTGCACGCATAGCAATGCCGCTATAGAACAACAGATGTGAATGGACTATATCAATATTGTGAACTTGAAAAAAGTGTTTTAAATACAAATATTCCTTAAAATAATTGTTTATATTCTCTGGCTTTTTAAATATCTTTGCACCACTTGCAGTTATCTCATCTAATAAGTTGGAATTTACACTTTTAAATGACCTGATAAAATACATGCAGTTATATTTATCCTTATCAAGATGAGTTTGAAAATTAACAGCCGCTATCTCTATTCCTCCACGACTAATTTCATTCATGATTATCAATAAGTTCTTTTTCATTTGCATTTTTCCCAACTTTATTTAATACCAAGTCTATTCTTCAAACGTACTATTTTTTCCGAACCTATCGCTCTTCTAAGCATTCCAGTCATATACCTTTTCACTCTTGAGGATAATGTCTTAACATATTTCGGACCATCACCCCAACTGCCTATAGAATGATGAATAGTATAGCTTCTATGTGATGGTTTATTAAAAATTCTTCCTACATTATTGGGACAGAAGTAGATTTGGGGATACAAAGAAAAGCCCTCTACAATCTGCTTTTTTCCATTTAGTTTAAGCCCATATCTCACACAAGTTTTTGTAATTTCAACTGTGTTCGGAGTCATATCGAAGCTACCGTCTTCAAGCACAAATCTTCGGTTATCGTATTCATGCATGAGTTCTCCTATAAATTTTTGACCTTTAACAGCACCCATTATTGCTGTAGGAACTGTATCTTTTGATTCAAAGCCTGAGAAAGCCTCATTATCAAGAAACTCGTCTATAGGTTTCAGTATTTCCACATCAGAATCAAGATATATTCCTCCGCAAGTATACAATGCATACAAGCGTACATAGTCTGTTACAAATGCCCATTTTTTGTTTTCATAAGCTTCCTTGACATACTGATTTGAATTTATATCAAAATTATCTTCACTCCACTTTACAATTTCATATTCCGGAAGATACTTTTTCCATGTTTCCATACACTTAACTATAAGTTCAGGATATTCTCCATGACCAAACCAGCAAAAATGAATCACCTTAGGTATCTTTTGTTCCATTTTGTCCCCTCTGACTTTCATAATACTCAACAAGTTTTTCTGCGGCGATACGGATATCCCATCCGCCGTTTTTCATAATTTCACAGTTATCATCTCGTTTAGCGGCAGCTTCAGAGATAGCTTTCTCTGCCCACTTCTGCGGCTCCCGGTCTGTTGACATTCTGTATATTCTGTCTGTCACACATACTTCGTCCGTTACAGTGTCTGACATCAGCACCGGCAATCCTGCCGCCTGTGCTTCAACCACAGAGACCGGCAGGCCTTCTCTTATAGAAGGAAAGATGAATACATCCATGGCATTCAGCAATTCAGGGATATCCTCACGACGTCCGAGAAACTTTGCTTCATTCGCTATCCCGAGTTCATCTGCAATTGACCGAAGTTCCGGCGTTTCCTCCGCTCCCGCCATGAGCAAAACCGCATCAGGCCGCTGCTCTTTTATTTTTGCGAACACTTTCAAAAGATAAGGATGGTTTTTGAGCGGTGGTGACGTTACACCGATATGACCGACCGCAAGCTGCGAATCTGAAATTCCGAGTTCTTCGCGCTTTTGCTTTCTGACAACCTCGTTGTAACGGTATTTCTCGCAATCTATGGCATTAGTGAGCACCGTAAAGTCCGATTTTTCTCCGTACCAAAACTTTCCCGCCTGCGTTCCGCAAGCAAAAAGTTTATCGGCGAAAATCCTCGTTGGCATATTAAGCAGTTTGTTTCGTGCTGCATTTTCGGGATTGAGTGAAAAAAGAGTTGAATGGCAATGAGCCGCTATCTTTTTTATGCCATATTTTTTTGCCTTGGGTGCTATAAGGCAGGTCATATAGGGTGCGTGGATATGAACTGCGGCATATTCACCCTCATGAGCTTTAAAAAATTCATCCAGATCGGAATGCAGAAAGCTTTTCAGCCCGGGAGTGTTTATATGAAACACCCTGCCTCCGAGGGTCTCAATTTCGGCACGTCTGTCCTTTTCGCACTCCTTGAAATACATTACATCGAACTTTATATCCTCCGGCATTGCCCTGAAATAGTTGAGCACGACACTCATCACACCGTTCGCAACGCCGATATCCGGAACGAAATGAAGTATTCTCATTTGCTTCACCTGTCTTTATAGCTTAAATAAGCTTCAACTCACTGTAAATATCCGTCATCTCGCGGTTAACACTGTCTGTTGAAAAAACCTCAACCCTGGCGCGGCTCGCTCTGCCGAAGGCGGACAGTTTATCTCTGTCTCCGATAAGCTCGAGTATTCTCTGTGCCATGGTTTCACTGTCTCCGACCTTTACAAGGTAACCGTTGACACCGTCTTCAACAAGGTCGTTGTTTCCGCGTACATCAGTGGCGACTATCGCGTTGCCTATCGCCATTGCCTCTATAAGGTTTATCGGCAAACCCTCCTGAAAACTTGATGCAACCGAGAGGTCACTCAAGCCCACAAGCTTGTCTATATCCCTGCGATATCCGAGAAAATCAACATACTGAGTGAGATTTTTTTCATTCAATATCTGCTTGTATTCTTCAAGCTTTATCGGCTGACCGGGCAACAACAGCTTTACGGATTTATATTGCTCCACTATTTTTTCAAGGGTGTCGAAAAGCATCGGCTGATTTTTTCTCTTTGACAAATCCGCCGGATAAATCATTATAAAATCGTCCGGGCTGTAACCGTACTCCTCACGAAGTTTTGATTTCTCATCCTCGTCAGTGTAGTGAAAACGGTCAAGCTCAACACCTACTCCATGAACCTTGCAGATTTTTTTCGCCCTGAACTGCTTGCTTGTCGCAAGGTCATAATCCTCCTGATTTATTGTTATCAGGCAATCGGTAAACTTTGAAAGATATTTTTCAACAGGATAAAAAAGAAGCCAATTCTTGCGCGACGCTCCGGCAAAGAAATGGAAGCCGTGAGCAGTATATATTACCTTGGTTCCTTTTTTGCGTGCTTTTCTCGCTGCAAGTCTGGCTATAACCGCACCCATGGGGGTGTGGCAGTGAATTGCATCATAGTTATTTTCGTTTATTATCTTCTTCAGCACAAAATATGCCTTTATATTTTCAAGGCGGAGCGGCTGTCTTTCAAACGGAACCTCAAAAACCCTGTCAATCGCTGAGAGGTCAAGACCGGGCTTGTCCGCAGAATTATCCTTATATGCCGCATGAACCTCAACGCCGCGGCTTTTCAGCTCTCGGATAAACGGCATATGAAACTGACCTATATGGCTTCGGACAGTGGCAACAAACAAAACTTTCAAATTCATACCTCCGACGGCAGCAGTGCGCCGCTCATTATTCTTCGCTTGACATGCTGTGAACTATCTCGTCAACGCACTGTGCAAGCGTTCTGCGGTTATCCTCATACTCCTGCTCGGACAGGGCGGAACAGTATTTCTCACAAACCCTGATATCCTTCACGCCCTCATTGAATATTTTTTCAATCTCCGAATGATCGGTTATTTTCGATGTGTCACAGAAAGCTCTTGAAAGTATGGCGCAGGTTGAGCCGAGTCTGTAATGCTCCGGAATTATCCATTCAGCCGGAAGCAGTCCCTTGCCGATTGCGGCAATGCCGCCGAAGCCGTAGCTCTCTATATCATGCTTTTTTATGGTTTCAATAAGTCTGTCCACAGTACCGTCCGCAAGCGTTTCAAAAAGGAATCTGCGTCTGTAAGAGTGAGATAGGTCGTTGAGCCCTATATGTACCTCATCTATCCCGCCGACCGACAGTATATCATCGAGGCTTTCCGCCGCCTCTTTGGTTTCGACAAGTATTGATGTCTTGGCTCTGCCGTCAACAAGATCGACAAATGTCTCGACTTCTTTAACGGTTTTAAAGTACGGCAGCATAACGACATCCGGTTTGCCCGCGAACACCTCGTTGAGCTCATCGCCGAGCCCGTCAAAAACAGGATCGGTGCGGACAAGAACCTGAGCTTTTCTGACTGCCGCCTTTATCTTTGGAATATCCTCTGTGCTGTGCTGTGACTTGACGGAATTCCATCCGCGCTGGCGTTCCGCCTTTCCGACCTTTTCGAGATCCACAAAGATTCTGTCTACTCCCGCGGCATCTGCTATCTCCGCAACAGCGGGACTGTTAGTTATGTACATCAGCTTTAACATCGTTATCCCCCGATTCGTTCGCTGTTTTTCCGTCGTTCCGGTTGTCCTTCATCATAAAGACATTCACAACGGTCTTGAACAATATCTTGCAGTCAAGTGCCAGAGACATATTATCGACATATTCAACATCGTACTTTATGCGATCAACCCAGTCAATTTTCTTTCTGCCGTTGACCTGTGCCAAGCCTGTTATTCCGGGTCTGACCTCAAAGCGCCGCCTCTGAAAGTCTGTATATTCCTCCAACTTCCATGGGTGATAGGTGAGCGTAGGTCTCGGACCGATAAAACTCATATCGCCCTTGATGATATTGAAAAACTGCGGGAGCTCATCAAGACTTGTCGCCCTGATGATCTTGCCGACACGGGTAATGCGGCTGTCTCCCTTAAAAGAATATTGCCCGCTTCCCATCTTTTCAGCTCCGACGCACATGGAACGGAATTTGTATATCAAAAAAACTTTTCCGTCCTTTCCCAGACGCTCCTGCTTGAAGATCACGGGACCTTTCGAGTCAAGTTTGACAGCCAGTGCGACTATCGCCAACACCGGTGATGCAACGACAATCCCGATAAATGAAAACATTATATCGAGAAGCCGCTTGATTTTTGCGTACATTGTTCAGTTCCCTCCGAAATACAGGTTATGCAAAGACCGCACAACCCCATTGAACATCTTTATTTATATACAATTATAGCAACACAAATAAAAAATTTCAATAGCATACGGGGACAGGCATTAATTTTCTTCAAGATTGTCAAAAAATTCTCTGACTGCATTGTTTTTTAGTTTATAATTAGCCGTAATGCACATCCGCATTTTACCGGCAAAAGCAGCAACAGCCGCAAAGGAAAAATTTGCGGCTGTTGAAACACATATTATGGCTATTTGGCGGCTAACGCGCCGGCTGCGGTCTTGTTGTCCTCTTTTTCTCTCTGTTCTTCAGTTTTGAAGAATTTTATCTCCGGCACCGGAACCGTTGGCTGATGATAGGTCGGCACAATCTTCCTGACAATCGCGCGTATATCCGCCGAATCGTCATACATTGCCTCTCCAAGCTCATCAAGCCCCTTGAAGAACTCCTCCTCATTAATTTCGAGCGGTTTTCCGATATGTATCAGACTGTTCTCCGTGGCCTGAAGACCTTCCTCGTCCATGAGCAGCTCCTCATAGAGTTTTTCACCCGGTCTGAGACCAGTGTACTCTATCTTGATATCCTCATTAGGTTTGAATCCCGAGAGTCTTATCAGGTTTTCCGCAAGCTCCGATATTCTGACCGGCTCGCCCATATCGAGCACAAAAATCTCACCGCCCTTGGCGGAAGCACCCGCCTGCAGAACAAGAGAAACCGCCTCGGGAATCGTCATGAAATATCTGATTATGTCACGGTGGGTAACTGTCACGGGACCGCCCTGAGCTATCTGCTTTTTGAAAAGCGGTATTACAGAGCCGTTGGAACCGAGCACATTTCCGAATCTTACTGCTACAAATTCGGTATTAGAATGTTTGTTATAGGTCTGCACTATCATCTCACAGATACGCTTCGTCGCTCCCATAATATTTGTGGGATTGACAGCCTTGTCCGTTGATATAAGCACAAAGCGCTCCACTCCGTACTTATCCGCGGCGCGCACCGTTTTGAGCGTTCCGAACACATTGTTTTTTACGGATTCGTTGGGGTTGTCCTCCATGAGCGGAACGTGCTTGTGAGCGGCGGCATGGTAGACTATCTGCGGACGGTATTTGTCAAACACGGCATCAAGCCTCTTGCTGTCCCTAACAGAACCTATCAGAACCGCCATGTCAAGCTCAGGATGGCTTTTTTTAAGCTCATTTTGAATATCATATGCGTTGTTTTCGTAAATATCAAAGATAATAAGCTGCTTCGGGGAGTGCTCAGCTATCTGACGGCACAGCTCGCTACCTATTGAACCGCCGCCGCCCGTCACCATAACAACCTTCCCGCTGACATAGCTCATAACGGAATCCAGCTTTATCTTTATAGGCGGGCGTCCGAGCAAATCCTCTATATTTACCTCACGGATATCCGAAAGTCCGACCTTGTTGTCTATAATCATATCGATTCCGGGAAGGGTTTTGACGGCGCATCCGGTATTTGAGCATGTGCGCAGAATTTCAGCTTTGCGCTCAGGCGGGCAGGACGGAATCGCAAAAATTATCGTTTTAACATTGTAAGTCTCAACGTATTTTTCTATCATATCCGTGCCGCCTACTATTTTTACGCCGTAGAGCATCTGATGTCTTTTGGAAGCATCGTCGTCAACAATGCAAACAGGGAAATACTCCATGCTGGTGCTGAATTTTATCTCATGCATGAGCAGATTGGCAGCATCGCCTCCGCCGATTATCATCGTGTTGTTTCTGCGCTTTTTCGGCACAGCCGCACGCCACGGTCTTCTCCTGACAACTCTGGTAACAAGTCTGACGAAAACAGTTCCCGCCGCACCGCACACAGCAGCTATGACATAGATGCTGGCCATCATCGGAAAATTAAACGCCGTGCGCGCCAGTCCGTACACAACATAGGAGAGCATCGTTGCTGCAACGAGCGTGCACACGTCAGTCAGCGTAGCATACTTCCACATAACCCTGTAAAGCCTGAACAGAACATGGAGCAGTATGTATATAATACTAAGCATGAAAGCTCCAAGCCAAAAGCTGCCCCTTTGAACCTCCGAAGCAACAGCTTCAAGCGAAAACTCGTTTCTTATGAAAAACGCGATAAGCACTGCAAGATTAATTACTATTATATCGGCAACCGCAAGCACAGCCATCAATAAGCTTTTTTTACGCATCTCAATCATCTCCGAAAAAGGAATCAGAAACAGCCTGTCCGTTAAAAAATTCAGGCTGCCCTGCCCGTCCGCATTTATAATGATATTAAAATTATATATTTATTTTTTTTACGTGTCAACGATTTAGATGATATAAAATAGCTTTTGAGAATATTATTTTTAAATTTGGAGATTGTTCCAAAACAGATTTGATTTTTGCGTGTTTTATTGCACAAGATTGAAAGCCATACCTATGTTTAGGAAATCAATACCAACACAAAAACACCAAACCCATCGCTAAAATTCTCAGCGGATGGGTTTGGTGAAATTTTATTTGAAAATATTAGGTGCTTTTTACTGCCGGTTATCTTTTTTTCGAACAATGCGGACGATAAGACCTACCGCAAGTCCAGCGGCTGACGGAACCGCTCCCAACGCAAAACCAAAGAAATCAAAATACCCAAATGCTGCAAACGCCGTAAGGCTGTCAGCCGCACCGAAAAGAACCGGCAGAAAATATCCCACGACGCTTTTTTTCATGGTTGCCACCAGCGAACAGGCGAAACCTGTCAGTGGTATTGCGAGATACATTGCCAACAGAGAAAAGCCCATTTCATCGCCCGGTGACAGAAAGAACAGGGCGAAAACAACACATGCGGCAGTTACGGCAACAAGTGCCGAAATTGTGGCTATTGCTGCTGAGTGTCTGCGCATACGTTTTTTCATGTTTTTCAGCAGCAGCGTCTCTTCACCGTTATCGCTGACCCTGCGCACGGTCTCATACTTAATTCTTTCACTCTCACGCAAACAATCCGGGCAGGTGCTCAGATGCTCCTTAACCTGCTCCGCCGTCTCGACGCTCACCATCCCCTCCGAGCAAAGCGGAAGCAAATCTCTGACTATGTTACAGTCAAGCGACATAATTATTCTCCCTTCACGATGATATTTCAGAAACAATTTTATCTTTCGCTCTGTGATAGGTGACGCATGCCCAATGAGCGGTTTTCCCGAACAGGGAACCTATCTCGCCAAAGCTGAGCTCGCCGAAAACTCGCAGTGAAAATACCTCCTTATAAGGTTCGGGAAGCCTGTGAAGAACTCGGTGTATTGCCAATGTGCGCTCCTTGTTTTCAAGCTCAATCTCGCACCCCGTATATCCTGAATCACGCCCGTCATCAGGCGGCTCGTGCGATATTTTTCCCTGTTTTCCGGCATATGAAAAGTAGGTATTCTTGGCTATTGTGAAAAGCCATACTCTGATATCACAGTCGCCTCTGAATTTGTCCGCGGACCGCAATGCCTTGAAAAAAGTCTGGGCTGTTATCTCCTCTGCAAGCAGTTCATCGGAGCAGAGCGACCTGAGATAGCGAAAGACATCCGTAAAATATGTTTTGTATATATCCTCAAAATCCGTCACCACATCACCTCCTGCATATATAAGACTCGGCAAGCCCGAAAATATCACAAAAAATTTCAAAATCCCGCATACCGGGGATACACAGGATTTTCAGAAAGCTTTAAACGTCAAGCACCGTTGATTATCCGCGCTGTAATAACAAAAAAATCGCTGCAAACCAAAAGGGTTTACAGCGATATGGAGCGGATGACGAGGCTCGAACTCGCTACCTCCACCTTGGCAAGGTGGCGCTCTACCAGATGAGCTACATCCGCAATTGCAAGAGGAATTATATCAAACACACCTGCGTTTGTCAAGTGAAGAAAAAGATTTTTTCGGAGCTTTTTTCAAAATAAGGAATGTGATAACGGTAAATATGTTCACATATATAAAAAGGACAAATCCGACAACACAAAAACGCCGAAGTGCAAAACACTCCGGCGTCAGAACAAGTGCGATTATTTACCGTTTGAAAATATCAGTCGCTTGTGTAGGGCAGAAGAGCCACGTGACGTGCGCGCTTGATAGCGGTGGTAAGCTCTCTCTGATGAGCGGCGCAGTTGCCGGTCACTCTCCTGGGCAGAATCTTCGCTCTGTCGGAGATGTACTTATGAAGCTTATTGACGTCCTTGTAGTCTATAGTCTCAACCTTGTCAACACAGAAAGCGCAAACTTTCTTGCGTCCTTTACGGTTGGGTCTTCTATCGTTCTTCTCGTATGCCATGATTATACCTCCTTTTCAAAATCAGAACGGGAGATCGTCGCTTACCGGAATCTCTTCAAAATCGTCTGCCGAGCCTGTGGCAAATGATGCCGCCGGCTGGGTTCTTGCAGGCTGCTCCATAACCTGGCGTGAGCCGGTTCCGGTCTCCGCCTTTGAGCCGCAGAAGCTAACCTCATCGGCAACGATTTCGACTGCCGTGCGCTTGTTTCCGTTGTTGTCCTCATATCTGCGTGTCTGGATTGAGCCCCTGACAGCGATCATGGAACCTTTCTGGAAATAGCGTGAAACGAACTCCGCAGTCTGTCTCCACGCAACCACGTTGATAAAATCGGTCTGCTTTTCCTCGCCTGCTTTCTGATAGCGGCGGTCAACCGCAACAGTAAAGGTGGTCACAGCTATACCTGTGTTTGTGGTGCGCAGCTCCGGGTCGGCGGTAAGCCTACCCATGATGATAGCAGTGTTAAGCATTTTTAAGTCCTCCTCACTTCTTGACTACGAGTGAGCGGAGCACGCCGTCCGTAATCTTAACGATACGGTAGAACTCCTCGGGGAATTCCGGCGCAGCGCTGAAGTTGAACAGAGCATAATATCCCTCCGGCTCATCGTTGATAGGATAAGCGAGCTTGCGCTTGCCCCACTCATCAACGCTCTCCAGAGTGCCGTTCTCCTCAACAAGAGCCTTGAACTTCTCGATAAGGGGCTTAACCGCTTCCTCACCGTCCTTGACGGAGAAAACCATCATCGCTTCGTAGCTGTTGTTTGCTGACATTCTAAAGCACCTCCTTCTGGTCTTTGGCTGCGGTGCATCCGCAGCAAGGATAGCCGCATACTGCGACGCCTAAATATTTTATCAGCGTTTCTGATATTTGTCAACATTTTTTTCAAATGGCTCTTGCCCCTCCAGTAAAGCAGTGATATATTTTAGTTATGGGCTAAGGAATAGGATATAGGAATTGGGAGAACAGATTTTAAACTTAGATATTTAGATATCAGAAGATATCAAACCGCAATTTCATACGTCGAGCTGAAATCTGACATTTAAAAAGGAGCGATAAAATATGGCATATGCAGAGAAAACCGCCGAATTGCTCTCAGGACGAGAGTACGGTGTGACAGCACTGGAAGAAACGGACTCGACAAACCTTGAGGCGAAACGAATCGTCTCCTCCATCGGAGACGCGCACGTCATAATTGCCGATATGCAGACAGCCGGGCGCGGACGTCTCGGCAGAAGCTTCTTCTCCCCCGACGGCGGCATATACCTTTCATATATAAAAAAACTCCCCGAGCAGGCGGAGAATCTGCCGCTCCTGACCTCCTTTGCCGGCATAGCGGTATGCCGAGCCGTTGAGAGCATGCTTCCACGCTTTATTCAGCCGCTTCAGATAAAGTGGCCCAACGACATTCTGATAGACGGCAAAAAGATATGCGGAATACTCACCTCTCTCGTCACGGATACAACATCAAACCGTATAAGCCACGCCATTATCGGTATCGGGCTGAACGTGCTGTCAAAGCCGGAGGATTTTCCTCAGGATTTTCGTTCAAAGGTCGGCTCCATTCTCTCGCAAACAGGGACGGAGCTAAAACCCGATGAGCTGTGTGCGGGGCTTGTGCCGGAGCTGGACAAGATGTTTTTTGAGGAGCAAGTGCTTGAAGTCAAGCAGCCTCATCTGCTCGAGCTGTTGAAAGCCCGCTCCTTCACCATCGGACACGATGTGGAATTTGAAAGTGACGGCCGGCGTCTGAGAGGCCGAGCAGTTGATATAAATGAGGACGGTTCTCTGCTCGTCACCGGGAACTTCGGTGAAAAAAGTATTTCATCCGGCGAGGCTGTCGTGCTGGGATAAAAGAAAAATATTATATACAGTAA
>SAMEA3663263__coassemble_381_pt1 | contig 11544 bp, 13 predicted proteins | sample SAMEA3663263__metabat2_low_PE_013 | metagenome-assembled genome bin SAMEA3663263 (sample SAMEA3663263) | pig gut metagenome | biome: pig gut; feature: pig-associated habitat; material: faeces | place: China | collected 2013 | reverse complement strand
CGGGATTACCACACGCCCCTCAAACGTGCGCGTCTGCCGATTCCGCCACTCTCGCTCGGAACGTTGATTATTATAGCAAACGCCCCTATTTATGTCAAGACCTTTTTTCAAAGTTTTTCACTTTTTTTGACCCGTTCGCATACTAAAGTCCGGCCTGCATTATTGCATCCGCTATGCTTCTGAACACAGGTGCGCAGTCCGATGCTCCGCCTGAACCTTTTTCCTTCATGACAACCACAATATATTTCGGATTTTCCGCCGGGAACCAGCCTGCGAACCATGTGTTATAAAGCTCCTCACCGTTTTCAAACACTCCGGTCTGTGCCGTTGCCGTCTTTCCAGCCGCAGTGCAGCTCTCAGGTTTTGCACCCTTGGCATTGCCGTTTTCCACGGCGCTTTTCAGAAACTGTGCAACCGTTTCCGCCGTCTCTTGCGTCAATACGCGCTCCCCCGCTTTCGGTTCATGCTCAAAGGTCACGTGCTGTGAGTCCGCTGTTTTTTCTATAATATAAAGCTGTCTGTAAATTCCGCCGGACACTATAGCGCTCATATAAGCGCCTATCTGGAGCGGTGAGGCCAAAAGGCTTCCCTGCCCGAAGGACAGATTTGCCGCGGCCGCCGGCGAGTCGAGTTCTGACGCCTCCGACAAAGCCCCCGCAGATGACACTATTCCGCTGCAAAGCTCAGTCTCCCTCCCGAATCCCAACGCCGACAGTGTGCTAATCATCGCCTCCTTGTCCATGCGCTGAATCAGATTGATGAAATAGCAGTTGCAGGACTTCTCTATTGCGCCTCTCATATCGACAACACCGTGCGCCCTGTGCTCATAGCACCCGAATTCTACTTCTCCTACCTTTATACTTCCCGTACACTCATAGGTGATGTTGGGACTAAGCCCCTGTTCAAGCGCCGCGCACGCCACGGCGGGCTTAAAAACCGATCCTACCGCAAACGAGCACAGAGCGCGGTTAATAAACGGTGAGTTCTCCGCATTCAGGCTTGCGGCAACATTCAGCTGATCAAAAACCGGTCTGCTCGCCATGGCACGGACTGCTCCCGTCTGAGGATCAAGCACCACAACAGAGCCGATACTCACACCCGATGAATCCATACAGCTCTCGACTATTTTCTGCACACGGATATCCAAAGTCAGATACACGCCCGCATCCCCGAAATCGCTGTCTGTCCTGCGTGTTATCTGAGCGCCGCTGAGCGCTCTGCCCTTGGCATCCGACGCAAAAACCGCACTTATGCGCAAACGGTTCTGAGAGAACAGTGAATTAAAGCTCTTCTCAAGCCCTGACACGCCATCACCCTGCGCATCGGTATAGCCGACAAGGTGTGCGGCGGGTTGATTTTCGCAGTAGCGTCCATATGTCTTTATTATCTTTATATCCTCACAGTCGGTATTCTCAGCATCAACTCTGACTGTCGCCGGATAACCGTTTGAGAGCTTTTCGCGGACCGCTTCAAGCTCCTCCTCATCGTCAATCAGTTGTGCAATTGCCGCAGCGCCTTTAGCCGTAGGCTTGACAGCTGCAATAAACACAGGCTGTGTGTTCGTTATTCTCTGACCGTTGCAATCATAAATAGGCGCCCGCTCGTCCGAGACCTCTATACTGCGGGTATTGTTTTCAGACGCTCCGGCCGCATACTCTCCCGTCGCGAGGCTGAAAAGATGCAGACTTATTACCCCCATAAAAATGCAGAATACAAAAAACACGCCTACAGCCCTCTTTGACACACCATCACTTCCCGCCAGTCTTTTATTCTATCTTTGACTGTCCTGAGCAAAAAAATGCGCAGAAATGCTATTTCCCATCTTGACAAAGCGCATGTGTGATGTTATTATGAGGCTGATGCATAGATACTCAATGTACATTTTTAGCAAAGGTATTGTAGGAGGATTGTCATCATGAAGATAAGTAAAGAGCTTTCAAAGGGAAGCACTGCTCTGCTGATCCTCGGTGTTTTGAGACGCGGCGACCTTTACGGCTATCAGATAATCAAAACCGTGGAAACTTTGAGCGACAGCACTTTTCAGATGAATGAGGGCACTCTCTACCCCATTTTACATGCTCTGGAACAGGAAAAATTTCTTGAATCCTATTGGAGCGAGGGTGAGGACACCGGACGCAGGCGCAAATATTACCACATAACCCAGGCGGGAATCGATGAATTTGAACGCCAGAGCAAGGAGTTCAACACATTTGAACAGGCGGTGAAAAAAGTTATCGGAGGTGCTTTGAGTGGGACAGTCTGACAAACTATTCGACTACATATGCTCCGGCATTGTGAGCGGACGCATTCGCTCCGAGGTTAGGAAGGAGCTTGCCGACCACTTTGAGGATACCCGTGAACGAAACCTTGCGGTCGGCATGAGTGAGGAGGAGGCGGAAGCGCAGGCTCTTAAAAGTTTCGGGGACCCGGATGTTCTGCGATCGCGCATGAGCGATCTGCACTCCCACTGCTCCATTGTGCGCATGAGTTCCGCACTGAGCTTTCTTTTTTGGGGCTTTCTCCTCGCCTCTTTCAACCTCAATATTTTTAACCTCCAGTATGTCTCCGCAATATACGGACTGATAAAAAATCTGCTGATATTTTCAGCTCTGTTCAGACTCAGGAAGTGCAACAAAAATCTTCTCACAGCGCTGTTTGCCTATTCCTCAAGCGCTGTTCTCAGCACACTCTATGAATGTGTCACACGGGCTTTTAACTCCGTGACCGCGGTTAACATTGTTTTCATTGTGCTCATATGCCTTTCAACCGTTATATGGTACTGGTGTCTCTTCACCGGACTTCAAAAGCTGTTCAACACATATGCTCCGGATGACACAGTCAAAAAGGCAAGGTTCACCCTGCCCATCATCGGATACACGGTTCTTATGGCATTATTGGGTACGGTTTGGGTTTCATCTGCCGAATATGCCGCTCAGAACGTGACATTGGAGGGGGTTATTTTTGCGCTGCCGGTGATAGCGCTCGCCGCATACACCCTGGTTCAAATTCGGCGCGTCAAGCGTGCCCTTTGGGACGCTGACGGCGAATACAGCATTGAGGAGCGTACACCGAAATACGCGACAGCAATCGTCTGTTTTGCCGCTTTCCTTTTCATTCTGCCGCTGTGCTCCATGTATATAGGTGCGAGACCGAATTTTGATGAAACGCCTCTTGTCACCGCCGACCTCCAAAGTCTGGAGCTTGCACAAAAGGCCGATGAAATAAGAGCGCACATGATTGAGCTCGGTCTGCCGTCAGAAATTGCCGAAGATCTGCCCGACAGCGAGATTATGCGCTATGACGGTGCTACCTATATGCAGTCCTGCTCACATGATGCATTTTCTTCTGTCAGCACAGGCTATTGCTTTTACATTCCGGAATATATTCCCGAGATAGGCAAGATATCCTTTGCCCCTGTCAGAATATTGACCTGCGTTGAGCCTAAAGGGAAATCAAATTACTGCATGAGGCTCCAAATTCCTCCAATGGGTAATCGGAAATCCGGTATAATAATTCCAAGCACAAACACACAGTTTATTTCAAGCGTCTATACGAAGCTGGGCAAGAAATACACCGGCAACATCGTTGAGACAAAAAACATAAATGTCGACCGCTCCCTTGAGCCGAAAGCGGCGGAAATCGCGCGCTCGGAGGATATGCAGGAGGAGCGCATATACTACGCTGAAGGCGGGCAGATCCAAAGCAGCGAGACAGCGTTTTTCAGCATGGGACTTGGATGCATTTTCAGGAAGACATGGTTTGATTATAACCGAGCGGATATTCTCAGCTCAATTTATTCCGACAATGGTATCATTGTAGACTCGGGAAAATATACCGATGAGCAGGACAACCCATACTTTTCTTTTGAGAATTATTACAGTGAGACCCGGACTGAGACGGAGCAGGAGACGGAGGTTTTATTATGAATATCAAAGGAGAAATACTTAAAAGTGAAGCCGTGATACCGATTTTAAGCATACTGAAAAACCACTCTCTTAACGGCTATCAACTGCTGAAGGCTCTTGAGGCGGCTCATATAGAGAGCTTTGCGATGAATGAAGGCATGCTCTATGTAACTTTGCATGCACTTGTCGATGAAAAATACCTTGATGCCTATTGGACTGATGGTTCTGAGACTCAGCCAAGCCGCCGCTGTTACCGCACAACAAGCCGAGGCATAAAAGAGCTTGAAAAGAGAAGCGCAAAGGAGCACGCAAAGCGACTTTCCGGGGAAAAGGCCGGCAGCAGTATGACGGTAACAGGGTAACTGTCATATTTATATTAGAATAAAATGCAAAAGCAGCGCTGAAAAATTATCTTCAGCGCTGCTTTGATGTGTCTGCTTGCAATTGTATGGTTGTTTTTCGGTTGGTCTTTTTCGGCGTGCGAAGGCAGTTTGCGCTACCGCCTAACGCCGTCACCTAATATCTAAAGCGGGAGGGCACGGAGACCCTCCCCTACGAAATGAATATAAAGTTCATCGTCTAATGTCTGACACCTAAAAGCTAACGCCTATTCCACACCTCATCCGTCACGGCTACGCCGTGCCACCTTCCCCTCAAGGGGAAGGCTTAAAGCGAGCGAACACAGTTCGCCCCTACCGCCTGACATCTGATGTTTAAATCGGGAGGGCGTGGAGGCACCCCCTACGAACTGGATCTAAAATTCATTATCTAATGTCTAATATCTACCTGCTGACTTCTTTTTTGAGCTTTCTTCTTGGCAGCTTCACATCGGCAAGCTGTGAAAGTATTATTGCCGCAAACATTATGACACAGCCCGCAAGCTCACGCGGAAGGAGGCTCTGTTTGAGCAGAAGCCAGCCGAAAAGCGTTGCAAAAACAGATTCAAGGCACAGCAGCAGCGATGCCACGGTGGGTTCGCAGTCGCGCTGACCGAGTATCTGGAATGTAAATGCCACTCCGCAGCTCATAATGCCCGCATAAAGGATATATGGCGTGACGGCAAGAATATCACTCCACTTCGGCGTTTCAAAAATGAACATGCATATGCACGAAAGTCCTCCTGCGACAAAGAACTGTATACACGACAGTTTTACGCCGTCAACCAGCACCGAGTACTTATCAACTGCAAGAATATGTACCGCAAAAGCAACGGCTCCCGCAAGGGCAAAGCCCTCTCCCTTGCCGAGAGTTGCGCTCTCGCCGCTCGCGCAGAGCAGATAGAGACCGAATGCGCCAATAACAACACTCACCCACACAATCGGGCGAACCTTCTTGTGCAGGAACAGACCTAACAGCGGAACGAGAATCATATAGAGCGCGGTGATAAAGCCGACCTTGCCGACTGTTGTATAATTGAACGAATGCTGCTGGAGATTTCCGCCGACAAAAAGTGCCATGCCGCAGACCAGTCCGCCTCGTATAAGATTCTTCTTTTCCTCCGCCTTTTTCTCATTTTCAACAAGCTGTTCAACGGACGAAAGCTGTTTGCTGTTCGACTTTTTCTTTGCGCTGAACACTGCGATAACCGGCAGGAGTACTATTCCGCCTAAAAGAGTCCTTATACCGTTGAAAGTAAAGGTTCCTATAACCTCAACGCCCTTGCTCTGAGCCACGAATGAAAGTCCCCATATGACAGCGGCGGTTATCAGAAAAAAAGCGCCTTTAAGCTGATTCTTTTTTATTGTTATCACCCCAAAAACGATATCGCGTAATAGAATATCACAGTTGCAAAAGTTTAAATGCAATATTCAGAAAAATAGGGTGTTATTCAGCAAAAAATTAACAGCTGTTTCATAACGTGAGAATTGATATTTTATAATCATCAGAAACAAAATTTGAATTTCAATTATACAATTTTATAATTCAACAGTATAGAATTATTTCTCATATTCAGATAACTCTTCAAAATCTTCTAAATTTCCACACCGTTTCAAATAATCATGTCCACCATCCACAGCTACTGCACCACATTTACACCTTTTAAAATCATGTACGGATTTACTTTCTATAATATCACCGCATTTTTTGCACTTTATTTTATTTACTAAAATTTTCTTCATTATATTACCTCCATAGCCTATACAAATTTCAACTGAAATAATGCAAAAATCAGGGAACACGGTATTCTCCGGCAAAATTCGGCAGCCTGGATTGGCATTTTGGTGAATAGCGATTTGTGATGAATCCCTACTGCCTAATGCCTGAAGCCTAACACCTAAATCGAGAGGGTGCAGAGGTTTCCCCCTACAAACTGAATATAAAATTCATCATACTGACATCTGAAAGCTGATATATGTTCGACACCTCATCCGTCACGGCTGCGCCGTGCCACCTTCCCCTTCAAGAGAAAAGCTTAGAGCGGGCGATGTGTGAACTGCTCATACGTTTTGATTACTATACTCTATGTGTTATCACACAGCGGGATTATTCCGCCCACATCAGTCAGCGGATATGCGCCGCAGGAGACAGCGCTGACGGAATATCTCTCAAGAAAATCCACTATCTCTCCCGCATTACGGTGTGAGCTGAGGCTGCCGTTAAATATCATCTCGGTTCTGCTGACAAGCCCACAGCAGCCCCCGATAAAACCATAGTCTCTGCCGCTGAGACGGACATCGCCTTTTTCAACCAAAAGAACAGCAAACTCATTCTTCAGCGCCGCACGGCAGATGCCTGGGTCATCGGTTATAATCGCCCGCTCGGCAACGGGGCATACTGAGCACTTGGTATATCCCTGCCGCACAGGAATAAGCGTTTTGCCGCCGAAGTCCACATTCGGACAGACCGTCTTTGGATTTGCGAAGACAAAATCGCCTATAACGGCGGCATTGAGCAAAACATCCGACGGATAATTCCCGCCGAGTGGCTCTGTAAGTATCTTGACATCAAAGCCCAGTGACTTGAGATATTCCGAGCTTTTCCCCTGCTCTGCGCTTAACAAAAGTCCGCTGCCGCCTGTATGAAGGACATGCAGGTCGGCATGTGCCGCGGTTCCGTCATTTATCGCGGGCGCCGGCAATATCTCCAGCACTTCGATATTTCGCCCGCGCAGGGCTGAAATAAGCTCCCGTGCCTGCGAATTAACAGCCGCCAGGCACACCTCCGAGGACGGGAAATTTGCATTTTTTAACGGTTTCATCTCAATCCACACTTGAGGCAAACGCCTCATAGACATTTTTGACGCCGATTACCTCTATCTCCTTTTTAAGCTTCGGCGACACGGACGCGAAGTTATGGCGGGGAATTATGCAGGCCTTAAAGCCGAGCCTTGCCGCCTCACGTATCCGCTGCTCACAGTGGCTGACCGAGCGTATCTCGCCGCCTAAGCCTATCTCACCGAAAGCAAGAACATCATCCCTGACCGGAACATCTTTGAGGCTCGATATGAGCGCCAGCGCGACACAGAGATCAGTCGCCGGCTCATCGAGCTTCAGCCCGCCTATTACATTTATATACGCATCCATATTGCCGAAGAAATATCCCGCGCGTTTTTCAAGCACCGCAAGCAGCATTGCCATGCGGCTGTAATCAAATCCGGTCGCCATTCTCCTCGGATTTCCGAAACTCGATGAGCTGACAAGTGCCTGAACTTCAGCAAGAATAGGGCGAGAACCTTCCATAGCGCATGCTATGCAGGTGCCCGAGGTGTTCTTGGGTCTGCCTGATATAAGCATGAGAGAGGGGTTTTCAACCTGCGAAAGCCCGGTGTCAAGCATCTCAAACACACCTATCTCATTTGTTGAGCCGTAGCGGTTTTTGACGGCGCGAAGAATGCGGTAGGACATATTGCGGTCGCCCTCAAAATAGAGCACCGCATCGACAATATGCTCCAAAACCTTTGGTCCCGCGATATTCCCATCCTTGTTGACATGTCCGACAATTATTATCGGGATATTGCTCCCCTTTGCCGTGCGCATAAACATTGACGTTGATTCCCTGACCTGCGTGACGCTGCCCGCCGAGGATGAAAGATCCGAAATAACCATGGTCTGAATCGAGTCGATTATGACAAGCCCCGGATTGTTTGCCTTGATATATTCGCAGATCGCCTGGACATCGGTCTGGCTCATAACGGTGAGAGTCGGGCTTTTGACACCGAGCCTGTCCGCCCTGAGCTTGAGCTGATAGACGGACTCCTCTCCCGAGACATAGAGAATATCAAGACTGCTGCCGAGATGCTCACATATCTGGAGCAGTATCGTCGATTTACCGATGCCGGGGTCGCCGCTGAGAAGCACAAGTGAGCCCTTGACTATGCCGCCGCCGAGAACCCTGTCCAGCTCTGAGAGACCTGTTTTATAGCGTATTTCCTCATCGGCGGTAATTTCGTTAAGGGCATAAGTTTTCATGCCGTGGGCACTTGCCGCCGACGCTTTCGGCGACACTGTCGCGGCTTTTATCTCCTCATTCATCGTGTTCCATTCACCGCAGCCGGGGCAGCAGCCGAACCACTTGGCGCTCTCATAGCCGCACTGCGAGCAGATATAGACTGATTTTGATTTGCCTGCCATTTTATGTTACCTCCGTTGTTGAAACGTCATTTTGCGCTGTGCCAAAGTAGCTGAGCACACCGCAAAGTATTGAAAAAGCCATTTGGCTCTGATATTCATCGGTTTTGAGCTTTGCCGTCTCGGCGGCATTTGACAAAAATCCGCATTCCACCATCACAGCCGGCACCTGCGCATGGTATAAAAGGTATATCTCTGTTCCCGTCTTTTTGACAGCCCTGGTGTTCTCCGGCTGTACAAGCGAAACCACGGTCTGCTGAATATTTTTCGCCAGCGTCTCACTTTCGGGATTGTTTTTTGAATAGAACACCTGCGTCCCGTAATATTTCGGACTGCCGAAGTGATTCTGATGCACGCTCAGAAAAATTGCGTTGTCTGTCTCCTCTATAAGCTTCATGCGGTTTCTGATATCCGAGACCTTCCGCTGCCTTGTGGTCTTGGCCTCGCTGCTGTATATGGCCTCATCAGTCTCCCTGGTCATCACAACATTGAAACCCGCCGCCCTGAGCATATCGCGCAGTTTGAGCGATACGGAGAGGTTTATATCCTTTTCAAGCGTTCCGTCATCTGCTGTGGCTCCTCCGTCCTCGCCGCCGTGACCCGCATCGACAATTATGGTCACCGCGGTCGAATCGGAATTTGCCGAGGTTTTCACATAGTTCGCGTTTTTGGACGCTACGAGATAAATCAAGAACGCAAAGATGAGTGCAAAGACAAGCCAGAATATTAGATAGAATTTAAGCTTCCTGTTCAAATTGATTACCATTTCACCACTCCCTCACAAAAAGATATGCTGTGAAGGGCGGCATTATTAGAACAACCGCGGGCAAAATAAGGTGAAAGGCAGGCGAAAAAATGAAAACTTTCATAAAGTCCGCCGGCGGTTTTCTTGTCGGCAGCATAAATTCTCTCCTCGGCGCGGGAGGCGGTATGATAGCTGTGCCGATGCTCAAAAAGCAGGGCATGGAACAGAACAAGGCTCATGCCAACGCCATAGCTCTGATAATGATACTGACTGCCGCGAGCGCCGCAATATATATCTTCACGGGGAAGGTGTCTGTTTCACAGGCAATTCCGTACATTCCCGCAGGGCTTGCAGGAAGCATTATCGGCTCCTTCGTCATGCCGAAAATACCCGAAAACTGGCTCAGACGGATATTCGCCGTATTTATGATCTGGGCGGGAGTGAGGATGATTATAAAATGAGCAATATTCTTGCCGCATTCTTTTCAGGCTTTGCAGGCAGTCTCGGTCTCGGCGGAGGCGGCGTGCTGGTTCTGTACCTTGTGCTGTCGCTCGGCGAAGAACAGATAACGGCACAAGGGATAAATCTTCTATTCTTCATCCCGTGTGCCGCACTGAGTACCGTTGTTTATTCCTTCAAAAAGCTCATCGACTGGAAAACCGTTCTCGCCGCCGCGGCGGGCGGTCTGCCCGGAGTTCTGCTCGGAAGCTGGCTGCTCAGAAGCATGGACCCGCTTTGGCCCGGAAAGATTTTCGGCGCTTTTCTGCTGATAATGGGTCTCAAGGAGCTTTTCGCAAAACAGAAAAAGATTAAGAAAGACCGTTGAGCCGCCGATAGTCTATATAATCCTGCAGAATCATAACCGCTGAGACGGCATCAACCACAGCTTTGCGTTTTTTGCCTCTCGTGTTTGTGGCGTTGAGAACGTTATGCGCTGAGACGGTGGTCAGCCGTTCGTCACGCATAACGGTGGGGATTGAGCAAAGCTCTGTCAGCGCCTGCGCAAAATCCTCGCAGGCTTGCGCCCTTGATCCGTGAGTGCCGTCCATATTGACGGGCAAGCCCACAACGATAAGTTCCGCCCGTCGCTCCAATGCTAAATCGGCAATTTTTTTCAAAAGCGTATCCCTGTCCGTCTCACTTATGACGGTCACCGGGGACGCCAGCAGCTCGGTTCTATCGCACACGGCTATACCCGTTCTCGCATCGCCGTAATCGACTGACAGGATAATCATTCCCACACCTCGATCTTGCCGACAATTTCGCTGACCGATTTAAAGCCCTCATTGTCGAGATATTTTTCTATGCCGTCACGCACTTTCAGCGGCGTATATACATCTGTGAAGTTGGCGGTGCCTATCTGAACGGCGCACGCACCCGCAAGCATCAGCTCCACGGCGTCCTGCCAGCGGCATACGCCTCCCATGCCTATTACCGGTATCTTCACGGCATTTGCCGCCTGCCAAACCATACGGACCGCAATGGGGAGAACAGCGGCTCCCGACAGACCGCCCGTATTGTTTCGCAGCACCGGTCTGCGGGTGTTTATATCAATCTTCATGCCTGTTATCGTGTTTATCAGCGAGACGGCATCAGCGCCGGAATTCTCCGCAGCCCTTGCGGTGGCGCTGATATCCGCCGTATTAGGGGTGAGCTTGACTATGAGCGGCTTGCCCGTAGCAGCGCGAACCGCCCCCGTTATCTCTTCAACTCCCTGCGGGGTGACACCGAAAGCCACGCCGCCCGCTTTGACATTGGGGCAGGAAATATTAAGCTCAATCATATCAACATCCGTTGCATCGAGCTTTTCGGCAACGGTGCAGTAATCCTCCATAGTACGCCCGGCTATATTCGCAATTATAACCGTATCACAGCTTTTGAGCCAAGGGAGATCGTGTTCAATGAAATAGTCCACGCCGGGATTCTGAAGCCCGACGCTGTTGAGTATGCCCGACGGCGTTTCGGCTATTCTCGGCGGCGGGTTGCCCTGACGCTCCTCAAGAGTGATGCCCTTGCAGGATATTCCGCCGAGCTCGGAAAGGCTGAAGAAATTTGAATATTCCCTGCCGAAGCCATATGTCCCGGAAGCGGTGATAACGGGATTTGAAAATTCAACACCGGCTATATTCACTCTCATATCAGCCATTACCAAACCACCTCCGACGCTTTGAATACCGGTCCGTCCTTGCAGACGTGGAGATGTTTCTCACCGTCCGCCGACTTTATTTTACAGGCGCACACAAGGCACGCACCGATTCCACAGCCCATGCGCTCCTCGAGCGATACATAACATTCAACTCCGTTTTCCGCGGCGAGCGCGCTGACG
>SAMEA3663263__coassemble_374_pt1 | contig 11636 bp, 12 predicted proteins | sample SAMEA3663263__metabat2_low_PE_013 | metagenome-assembled genome bin SAMEA3663263 (sample SAMEA3663263) | pig gut metagenome | biome: pig gut; feature: pig-associated habitat; material: faeces | place: China | collected 2013 | reverse complement strand
TGGCCTCTTGGTCCCGAACCAAGCGCGATACCAAACTTCGCCACACCCCGAAGTGACTTTTAGAATTATATACTATTGAACTAAAAAATGCAAGAGTTTTTTGCAAATATATTTGCTCTTTATTTCAAAAATTCCCCGATGGTCTAGCCATCGGGGAGAAGTGATTTTGTCTCAGATTTTCATTTTCTTGAAAGCAGCTGCGAGTGCTGCGCTGATTGCTGTTCCGGCTACCGCACATATTCCGACTTCAATAAGTCCGTTGATGCCGACAAAAGCAACCGCAAAGGTAAACAGATTTGCGGATCCGAGAGTTGCCTGCATTTCCGTGATGATAGGTACCTTCAAAAACAGGAGAAGCAGTGTCGATGTGAACAGAACAGTGTTAAGTAACGGTCCGGCAATGCTCGCCACAAGGTAAGAGACGAATTTCGTTTTGTCAACCTTGCGTATGGCTTTGAATACAAGCGCGGTCAGCCAACCCATGAGCATTCTCGGCACCATGCATGTGATGAATGTGAAAACAGGATTGACGCTCATCAGAGCAACGCCGAATGCACTTGCGCCAAAGCATTGAATGAAACTTGTCAATCCAAACACCGTTCCGAGAAACAGTCCTGATGCGGGTCCCAGCAGAACGGCGCCTATGACGACCAGTACAGGTATGAGTGTTATCTCAAGCCCAGGGGTTTTAAGGTAGCCGAGCGGAGTGAATGTCATAATGACGATTATGGCAGTCAGCAGCGCTATCTGGACAAGCTTGACGAGTTTTTGCCGCGATGCGGCTGCGGATGATTTTGACATATATATTCCTCCTTGCTGTTGCTCCGTATGAGCGGATGCAGCGCAAATTTGACGAATTAATTATATCGAAAAACATTCAGCTTTTAGCAGACTTTCTGTTTTTTTCGTAGATTATTTTGAGTCCTTTTAGTATAAGCTCAGCGTCATGTATTATTTCATGGTTGCAGCTTTTTATTATTTCTCTTGAAAGACCGCCGGTTGCAACAAAGGACTGAACTTTCCTGTTGAGCTCATTTTCCATTCGGTCGCAAAGACCATCCAACATTGCGGCGGTGCCGAAAACAACACCGGACTGCATGCAGTCAATTGTATTGGTGCCAATAGCTTTTTTGGGGGTTGTAAGACTTATACTCGGAAGTTGAGATGTTCTTGACGAAAGCGCTTCAAGAGATATGCCTACTCCCGGGGCGATTATGCATCCGCAAAATGAGCCGTTTTCATCAATAACATTTATCTTTGTTGCAGTGCCGAGATCGATAACAAAGCAAGGCAGAGGATAGAGATTTGATGCAGCAACGGAAGCGGCAACAAGATCTGCGCCTGCCTGCGAGGGGTCATCTGCGAGAATATTTATGCCGGTTTTGACTCCGGGTCCGAGAATGAGCGGAACTGCGCCGATTATTTTGCTCACCGCATTTGCAACTGTAGATGTGAGCTCCGGTACAACAGAGCTTATGGCGCAGCCGTTGAAGTCAGACGCATTTGCGTTATAAAGCTCGAGAATACTTTTTAGCTCCAGTGCATATTGGTCATCGGTACGAGACTTGTCTGTTGCAAGTCGTGAAACAAAAACAAGATTGTCCGAATCAAAAGCACCCAAAGTAATATTTGTGTTGCCTATGTCTATCGTGAGAAGCATCAAATCGCCTCCTGACGTTTTTGATAATTATACACCTGGTAACATAAAAAATCAAATCACATAAATCACAATTAATCGTTTATTTTTATCTCAGGATATGTTATAATTATTACATATTACAGAAAGAAATGAAGTTTGTATGCTTTGCACGCTTTGTCCGCGAAAGTGCGGAGTTGACAGAACAATTAAACCGGGTTACTGTATGTCGGGAGACAAATTGCGTGTTTCGAGGGCGTCTCTGCATTTTTGGGAGGAGCCGTGTATCAGCGGAACAACAGGATCCGGAGCCGTGTTTTTCAGCGGCTGCAACCTCAGATGTGTATATTGTCAGAACTGTGATATAAGCTCCGGCGGTGTTGGTCGTGAGATGAATGATGATGCGGTAATAAGAGCATTTGACCAACTCGTTGAGCAGGGCGCTCACAACATCAATCTTGTAACCCCCACACATTTTGTGCACAGACTTGCGAGCCTTCTTGAAAAATATAATTCCCCTGTGCCAGTTGTTTATAACTGTGGAGGATATGAATCGGTTGAAACTCTGCGCCGTCTTGATGGACTGGTGGATATATATCTGCCCGATTTTAAGTATGCCGACAACACTCTCGCATCAGCGTTCTCAAATGCGCCTGATTACTTTGAAAGGGCGTGTGAGGCGATTGCCGAGATGAACAGACAGGTGGGAACTCTGATACTTGATGATAGCGGAGTGGCGGTGAGAGGGCTGATAGTCCGTCATCTTGTTCTTCCGGGAGCGGTGTCCAACACAAAATCCGTTTTGCGTTGGATAAAAGAAAATCTGCCGGCGGGAACCGCTGTCAGCCTTATGAGTCAGTATACGCCATGCGGCAAAGCGGTCGATATGCCCCCGCTTGACAGGAAAATATCAAAGTACGAGTATGATATAGCGGTAAATGAGATGCTGAAGCTCGGCTTTGACAACGGATATATACAGAACCGGCGTTCTGCCAGAAAGGATTTTATTCCGGACTTCGGCGCGCTGGAAGGACTTGATTAATTGACGAAAGGATGTTTGTTATGACAGGCTTTATCGGAGCCGGAAATATGGCAAATGCGATAATAAAAGGTATGATATCGTTCGGAGCAGTGCGTGGAGATGATGTCATGGTCTATGATATTGACTCTTCAAAAGTTGAAAAGGCGTGCGCGGATTATGGGGTAAAGTCGGCTGCCTCAGCACAGGAAGTAGCTAAAAGCTGCAGTGAGCTTGTTCTTGCTGTTAAGCCATATGATTTTGAAAAACTGCTCCAATCAATTGATGAGGCACTCAAAGAAAATGACCCACTTATAATGTCAATAGCCGCCGGAAATTCAACGGAATATATATCATCGCTTTTAAGTTATACTCCTGCATTGGCTAGGGTGATGCCGAATATAAATGCGACAATAGGCGAGGCGATGAGCGCATATTGCACGAACGGGCGAGTGACGGAAGAACAGAGGGATGCTGTTGAGAAGCTCTGCTCTTCGATAGGAGAGGTTGTTGCTCTTGATGAGAAGTTCTTTTCCGCTTTCGGAGTTGTCGCAGGAGCCGCTCCTGCATTTGCGTATATGTTTATTGACGAGCTTGCCAGAGCCGCTGTAAAAATAGGAATGAACAAAAAAACAGCGCTTAAAATCGCTGCTCAAACTGTGCTCGGAAGTGCGAAGATGATAGCTCAGAGCGGCGATCACCCCTATGAGCTGGTTGACAGAGTATGTTCGCCGGGCGGAACAACAATAGAGGGCGTGGCAGCGCTGAATGAAAACGGTTTTTCCAATGCTGTTATGCAGGCTGTAACGGCCGCATTTGAAAAAGATAAAAAATTATCCGAAAAGAAATAACAAAAATAAAATATTGGAGGTCACATTATGTCATTGCCCGTAGCACTGCAGCTTTACAGTGTCAGAGATGAGCTGGAGGCTGACTTCGAAGGAACCGTCAGAAAGGTTAAGGAGCTTGGTTATGACGGAGTTGAATTTGCCGGACTTTACGGCAAAAGCGCCGCAGAGGTGAAAGCTCTTCTTGATGAAGTCGGACTCATTCCCGTGTCGGCTCATGTGCCGCTTGATGATTTGGTGCAGAAAACCGAAGAGCTTGTAAAGGAGTATAAGGAAATAGGCTGTGAATATATTGCCGTTCCTTATCTTACCGAGGACAGGCGACCCGGCACAGATGGTTTTGAGCGGACAATAGCAGACATTAAGAAAATAGCAGATGTCTGCAAGGAAAACGGAATAAAGCTGCTCTATCACAACCACGATTTTGAGTTCAAAAAAATAGACGGCAAATATGCTTTGGATATGCTATATTCCGAGGTCGCGCCCGACAGGCTAGAGACTGAGATTGATACCTGCTGGGTCGGGGTGGCTGGTGAGAATCCTTCAGAATATATCCTTAAGTACAGCGGCAGATCGCCGGTTGTTCATTTGAAGGACTATTATATGAAGAGCAAGGATAAGCCACAGAAACTCTATGAGCTGATAGGCATTGAGAGCGACGGCGAAGAGACGGAGGAGGAAGCTTTCGGTTTCAGACCCATTGGTTACGGTGTTCAGGATATGCCAGCGATTCTCGATGCTTCAGTCAACGCAGGTGCAAGATGGGTCGTCGTCGAGCAGGATAGACCCGCTCAGGGCGATACACCCATGAATTCGGTTAAACTCAGCCGCGAGTATCTTAAAACGCTCGGCTGGTAATGATTTGTTGAAAGGATGGTAGCATTTCTATGAGTGATATCAAAAAACATTGGTACAAGGAGATGTCCGTTTACCAAATCTGGCCTCGTAGCTTCTGTGACGGCAACGGGGACGGAATAGGAGACCTCAAGGGCGTTATGTCAAAGCTCGATTACATAAAAAGCCTTGGTGTCGATGCCATATGGTTTTCACCGTTGTATAAATCGCCACAGCATGACTATGGATACGATATAGCCGATTACAGGGACATAGCGCCTGAATACGGAACTCTTGAGGAATTCAAGGAGCTGCTTGACGCAGCACATAGCAAGGGCTTGAAGGTCATTATGGATCTTGTTATCAACCACACATCAAATGAGCACGAGTGGTTTATAGAGAGCAAAAAGGGCAAGGATAATCCGTATCACGACTATTATTTTTGGCGCAAGGGAAAAAAGCCAAACGGAAAGAAGCCTCCCAACAATTGGCTTTCTACCTTCACCGGACCCGGTTGGGAGTATGACAAGGATCTTGATGAGTGGTATCTGCATCTTTTCTGCAAAGAACAGCCGGATTTGAATATGGATAATCCAAAGGTTCGTGAGGAAATCAAGGATATAATTCGTTTTTGGCTGGATATGGGAGTTGACGGCTTCCGTGAAGATGTCATAACCTTTATATCCAAGAAAGAGGGCTTGCCCAACGGCTTCCCGATTCCCGCCGCATGTGGCATGGAGCATTATAAGTGCGGTCCGAATCTTGATAAATATCTCGGTGAGTTTAGAAAGGTCACGGATAATTATGACTGCATGACCGTCGGAGAGGCGCCCATGATGACTCCGAAACTCGCTCTGCGATTCATTAAGGAGGGAGCGGAACAGAAACTCAATATGATGTTCAACTTCCAGCATATGGAAGCGGACTGCTTTATGATAGGCTGGGTACACACTCCCTTTAGCCTCAGAAAGCTTAAGAAGGCATATAACAACTGGCAGACGAAGCTCTATGGTATCGCATGGAATGCTAACTATATAGAAAATCATGACCAGCCGAGAATCATAAGCCGATACGGCAACGAGAAGTTCAGAGTTGAGAGCGGAAAGATGCTTGCAACGATGTATATATGTCAGAGCGGAACGCCGTTTATATATCAGGGTCAGGAGATTGGTATGACCAGTATCCGTCTGCCGGAGATTGATATGTATAAAGATGTTCAGGCTAAAGATACATATAAGCTTTTCAGAAAGCTTGGCTTCTCTCATAAGTTTACAATGAAAACTGCGATGTACGCATCACGTGACAACGCAAGAACTCCCGTGCAATGGAGTGCGGAGAAGAATGCGGGATTCACAACAGCGGATGAGCCGTGGTTTTATATTAATCCAAACTATACGGAAGTAAATGTCGAGGCGGCGGAGAAGGATGAAAATTCCCTTCTCAATTATTATCGTAAGCTTCTCAAAATGCGCAAGGAAAATCCGATAGTGATTTACGGTGACTTCAAGCTCTATTATAAGAGAAGCAAAAAATTCTTTGTCTATGAGAGAAATTATGAGGGTCAGAAGATGCTTGTAATAAATTCTTTCTCAGATAAGAATGAGCCGTTTGTGGTGCCGGACGCATTTGATATTGAAAAGTCGGAGCTTCTGCTTTCCTCATATGAGTGCTCTGGCAATCCGTCAAAACACATCGAACTTCGTCCGTATGAGAGCCGAGTTTACCTTATAAAGTAAGTTTGAACAAACGAAAACGCATAAAAAGAAAACGTTTTTGAAATTTTATATAAAAATTTCAAAAATGCACTTGAAAAGTGACGAGTTTTCACCTATAATAGTTTCCACTGTTCTTAGGAATGGGGAGGGAACTTAATGCAGCAAGTTTATGTTGATTTGTTTGAGCAAAAAACCGGAGTTGAAAGAAGTGAAAAAGCGGTCTTCGGAATACGGGTTATTGTAAAAACGGAGGATGGATTCGAGCATTCGGTCGTTTATCCTGATATTTCATATTCCAGGAAAAAGGTTGAGTCGTTTGTGGCTATGCTCTTGAGAAACGATGTTTCTCCTGTTCATATCGATGAAATGATTGATGACTTTTTCTTTTCACTTTAAGTAAAGCGAAGAAAACAGCAAAAGACCTGCGGATATTATTTCCGCAGGCCTTTTGCTGTTTTATATATCTTCACAACTCTCTTTTTCTTATCCTCAGTGTGATACCCATGCTGTCCGCGATACGCTGACATTCTTCTATTTCGTTATTGTTTATCACATCGACTACTGAGAATTTGACAACAGGAATTTTTTCTTTGCATTCTTGCGCAAACTTCAGTATGGCATCAAATGCGTCCTCTCCATAGACAGGTCTGGAGACTTCATTATATCTTGCGGCATTAGGTGCATTCAAACTTATCGAAACGGCATCAACAAATTCACTCAACACGGGAACAGTATGCTTTTTATTGTAGATGTCACCCAATCCATTGGTGTTGACGCGAATTTTTAAGCCGTACTTTTCCTTGATATATTTTCCTGCTAGAACGAGATTATCAAGGGCGCAGAGGGGTTCTCCGTATCCGCAGAAGGTTACCTCATCATACGGTGAAAAGTCAAAAGCTTTTACAGAAGCCATGACTTCCTCTGCGGTCGGATCTTTTTGATGCCATAATGTCTCTGCCGAACCCAGACCGTCACCGTTGCATCTTATGCAGAAGGTGCATCTGCAAGGGCAGCGGTTGGTTATATTGAGGTAAACTTTTCCGCGGTAAGTGTAAACTATATCTGCCAAGATTTTCACCTTCCTGATTTAAGTACCTTCGTTTTAAATCCGGCAGCGTCAAGCGCAAGACCGACGAGAATGAATACTACACCGTTGGCAACAACCTGAATTATATTGGGAACAATGCCTGCGAGCGCTGCAGCCCAGTTCCCGTATATTATACCCTCGTAGACATAATATCCCACGCAAGTAACAGCTATTGCGGCAACGATAGCAATAATATTTCTCAGATTAATAATTTTTTTTGTTTTGTTTGTAAAAGCGAGGGTGATGAGAGCTTTGATGATTACAGATGCGGGAACCCATATCGGAACGCCTGAAAGGGCATCAGCAAGTCCGGCTCCGACAGCGCCTGCGACAGCAGCATATGGTGTGGGAAGCAGGCAGGCGGCAAGAAAGATAAATGAGTCACCGAGATGTATGTACCCGTTGCCGACGGGGATATGCAGAACATATGCTGTCATAACCGTGATGATGGCGGCGAACAGAGCAGTCATTATAACATATACAAGATGTTTGTTGACATTTGTTTTTTTCATTGCTTTATATCTCCTTTATTTTTTTGTGCAACGGCGCAGTGAAGTAATGCATATCTGCATACTTGTAAATATTGATAAAATCATATCACTTTTTCAAATTTGTTTGTTTCACAAACAGATAAATTATAAAAATTGATACATAAATAAAACCCTTCTTTAGTAAAAAAAATAGTATACATTTCATAAACAATGAATAAAAATTGAAAAAACGCGCATAAACCCTTGACCAAAAGTGAATAAAGTGTATAATTATTCCTAAACTTATTGCTGGATTTAACGACCACTTTGTAGTATAATCTAATAAAAGCCGAACCTCGGAGGAGAAAGCAAATGGTTAACGTGTTTATCGACGGCTCATCGGGAACAACCGGAATAAAGATTTTTGATAGGCTGGAAAGCCGCAGTGATATTAACCTCATAACGCTTGACAATGAACTGCGAAAGGATGAGAATGCGCGCACCCAGGCTATGAATTCTTCAGACATAACGTTTTTGTGTCTGCCGGATGATGCGGCGAGACGTGCGGCGGAAAATGCGCGTGGTAATGTTAAGATCATTGACACCTCGACAGCGCACAGAACGCAGCAGGGATGGAGCTACGGATTTCCGGAGCTTTCTCCCGGACATAGGGAGGCTATAAGAAGCGGAAGCCGCATAGCGGTTCCGGGATGTCATGCAAGCGGATTTTGCGCATTGATGTATCCTCTTGTGAGCAGTGGCATCGTAGCTGATGACTATCCGGTTGTTTGTCATTCTCTGACGGGTTACAGCGGTGGCGGCAAAAAGATGATAGCCGAATATGAATCTGAGGAACGCAAGGCGGAGCTTTCCTCGCCCGCACAGTACGCTTTGGGTGCTGAACATAAGCATCTAAAAGAGATGAAAGCTGTCTGCGGACTCGCGGAAAAACCGATTTTCAACCCGATAGTTGCGGATTATTATAGTGGAATGGTTGTAAGCATACCACTTTATTCGAGACTTATGAAGAAAAAACTTGGTGTTAATGAACTTAGGAATTTCTTCGCCGAGTATTATGCCGGAGAACGTCTCATATCAGTGCCTGAGAACGGAGATACGGGAGCGGAAAACGGCTTTTTATACAGCAACACTCTTTCCGGTAAAGATAATATGGAAATTATCATCTCCGGCAATGACGAACGTATGCTGGCTGCGGCAAGATTTTGCAATCTCGGCAAGGGCGCATCCGGTGCCGCCATGCAGTGCATGAACATAATAATTGGGTGCGATGAAACAACGGGACTGGTTCTTTGATTTTCAATATTTTCTATTTATTACGGAGAGGATTTTTATATGAAAACAGTAGAGGGCGGAGTTTGTGCCGCCAAGGGTTTTAAAGCATCGGGAATACATTGCGGAATAAGAAGAAATAAAAGCAAAAAGGATCTTGCACTGATCGTCAGTGATAACATTGCGGCAGCAGCGGCAGTATATACGCAGAATCTTGTGAAAGGTGCGCCGCTTCAGGTTACAATGCGTCATTTGAAAAACGGTCAGGCAAGGGCAATAATTTGCAACAGTGGAAATGCTAACACCTGCAATGCTGACGGTGAGAGGGTTGCCCAGGAGACCTGCTGCGCTCTCGGTAAAGCAATAGGCGCAGATGCAAATGATATCATCGTCGCCTCCACAGGTGTTATAGGCTTGCCAATGTCGGTGGATCCTATTGTAAACGGTCTCGGTGAGCTTTGTGCAAATCTTTCTGAAAACGGAAGCAGTGATGCCGCACAGGCGATAATGACTACGGATACTGTTCAGAAAGAATTTGCTGTAAGTTTTGAAATCGGTGAAACAGAATGTCACATAGGCGGAATAGCCAAAGGTTCGGGTATGATACATCCCAATATGGCAACAATGCTTGTGTTCGTAACAACCGATGCCGCCATCTCTTCAGGTCTGCTTCAGAAAGCTCTGAGTGAGGATATAAAAGACAGTTTCAATATGGTCAGTATTGATGGAGATACTTCCACAAACGATATGGTATGCGTTCTTGCAAATTCGGCGGCGGGCAACAAGGAGATAAAAGAGGGATCTGTTGAGTATGAGACTTTTAAGACAGCACTTGCCGCTGTGACGCGTCATCTCTGCAAAGAGATTGCAAAGGATGGGGAGGGCGCTACAAAGTTGATAGAATGTTCTCTGAGCGGCGCATCCACTAAGGATACGGCACGTATCGCTGCGAAGAGCGTTATATGTTCAAGTCTTGTCAAATCCGCTATGTTTGGTGCTGATGCTAACTGGGGACGTGTTCTGTGCGCACTCGGTTATTCGGGAGCCGATATAGACGTTTCAAAGATAGATGTTTCTTTTGTCTCTGAGGCAGGAGAAATCGAGGTTTGCAGAAACGGAGCGGGAGTTAATTTCTCTGAGGAGAAGGCTAAGGAGATTTTGCTTAAAGACGAGATAACGATAAAGGTTAACCTCAATTCCGGAACGCAGTGTGCCGAGGCGTGGGGATGTGACCTGACATATGACTATGTGCGTATAAACGGGGACTACAGAACCTGACGGTCTGAATGTTTTTAAGGAGCAACATACTCAAAATTAGGGAGTTATATTTATGGAGATAACAAATGCACAGCGTGCGGAGGTGTTGACTTGCGCCCTGCCTTATATTCAGCAGTATACCAACAAAATAGTTGTTATAAAATACGGCGGAAACGCAATGGTCAATGAGAAACTGAAAACCGCCGTCATGGGCGATTTGGTTCTGCTCTCGTTGACTGGTATCAAGACGGTGCTTGTCCACGGCGGAGGACCGGAAATAACATCTGCACTTAATCGGATGAATATAGAGTCCAAGTTTGTTGACGGTCTTAGGGTTACGGATAAGGAAACGGCGGATATTGTCCAGATGGTGCTCGCGGGAAAGGTAAATAAGGACCTCGTCAAGTTGCTCGGAGCTCACGGTGGCAGGGCAATAGGGCTTTCTGGTGTTGATGCGGGGATGATAAAGGCACGCCCGGTTGATGAGAGACTCGGCTTTGTCGGTGAGATAACCTCAGTTGACCCGAGACCGATTTTGGACCTGCTTGACAACGGCTATATACCGATAATTTCTACCGTCGGATGCGATGATAACGGTAATATCTATAACATCAATGCTGATACTGCGGCCTGTGAAATAGCGGCTTCGCTCGGCGCGGAAAGTCTTATCACCATGACGGATATCAACGGCATAATGAGAGACACAAGCGATGAATCCACGCTCATACCTCTTATCAGAGCCGATGAGATGAGCGAGCTTCTCAACAGAGGTATTATTTCAGGCGGAATGATACCCAAGGTTGAGAGCTGCATAAAGGCCGTAAACAGCGGGGTAAAAAAGGTTATAATCATAGACGGCAGAGTTCCTCATTCTATTATCATAGAAATGTTCACGAATGAGGGAATAGGAACTATGTTTATAAAATAGCGGAGGGATTTATGGATATTTTTTCACGGGATAAACAATATATTGCAAATACATATAAGCGTTTTCCGCTTGCAATAGAAAGCGGAAAGGGAAGTGTACTTTCCGGTACTGATTCGAAGGAGTATATAGACCTTTCAAGCGGTATAGCCGTCAATATTTTCGGTGCCTGTGATGAGGTGTGGCAGCAGGCGGTTGCTCAGCAGACGCAGCGTATAGCACACGCCTCAAATCTATATTATACGCAGCCGCAGGTGGAGCTTGCGGAGTTGCTGTGCAAAAAAACAGGAATGAAAAAGGTGTTCTTCGGAAATTCCGGTGCGGAAGCCAATGAATGTGCGATCAAAACTGCCAGGAAGTATTCATTTGACAAGTACGGAGAAGGCAGAAGCAAAATAGTAACATTAATAAACGGTTTTCACGGCAGAACAATGGCCACACTTTCCGCTACCGGACAGGATGCTATGCACAAGTATTTTGATCCGTTTCTCGAAGGATTCGATTATGCTCAGCCCAATGATATTGATGATACGTTGTCAAGGATGACTGACGATTG
>SAMEA3663263__coassemble_370_pt1 | contig 11689 bp, 10 predicted proteins | sample SAMEA3663263__metabat2_low_PE_013 | metagenome-assembled genome bin SAMEA3663263 (sample SAMEA3663263) | pig gut metagenome | biome: pig gut; feature: pig-associated habitat; material: faeces | place: China | collected 2013 | reverse complement strand
AAATAAAAAAATCCTTTTACTGCCACTGCATTTATGCTATAATGCTTTTAATCAGACGTTTTTTGCCGTCAGGCAGTTTGAAACGCTTTTTATGTCAGAATTACGGAGGAGAAAATGAATAATATCATTTCTGTCAAAAACCTCAGTAAATCCTACGGCAGCCATCAGGTGCTCAACGATATATCATTTGAATTTGCACCCGGTCAGATCATAGGTTTGCTGGGACCCAACGGCTCAGGTAAATCCTCGCTCATCAAAATTTTGACCGGTCTTATCCACGACTATTCCGGCGAAGTTTTGATTGACGGAGAGGTTCCCGGTCCTTCAACAAAAGCAAAGGTCGCTTATCTGCCGGAAAAATCCTATCTTGCCGACTGGATGCGCGCCATTGACGCCATTCACTATATCAACGATTTCTACTCGGATTTTGATCTCGACAAGGCGATGAAGATGCTCGACACCTTCCAGCTCCAGCCCAAACAGAAGATAAAATCCATGTCAAAGGGTATGCAGGAAAAGCTCCAGCTTCTGCTCGTCATGTGCCGCAACGCACAGCTCTATATCCTTGATGAGCCTCTCGGAGGCGTTGACCCTGCCGCGAGAGCGTTTATCCTCGACACGATAATGAAAAATCATCCCGAGAATTCAACCATGCTCATCTCAACGCATCTTATCCACGATGTGGAGTCGATTTTTGACCATGCGCTGATGATAGGTCAGGGCAAAATTCTCAGAAATTCTACTGTTAAAGAAATATATGACGAGGGAAAAACCCTTGAAGATGTCTTTAAGGAGGTGTTCCAATATGCTTGGCAAATTGGTTAAAAACGAGATAAAGGCGAGCGCCCACACAATGGCGAACATATATATAGCCGCTCTCGTCACAATCGGTATTATGCTTCTTGCATATCTTGTGGACATCAACTGGCTCAGCGGACTTGCGACAATAGCGCTTATCTTCATCGCGATTATAGCGCTTATCATTACCTTTGTCGGTGTTATCGCAAACTTCTATAAGACCCTCTACGGTCCTCAGGGATATCTGAGCTTTACACTGCCCGTCTCAAGCAGTCAGCTCCTCGCATCAAAGGCCATTGTCGCTTTCCTGTGGATGATAGTGAGCTATGCCGTATCCATCGCCCTTTTCATCGGCGTATACATGTATGTTACCTCGCTCATAGGCGAGAACAATATTGAAATGATAAAGATGGTCATCAATATGTTCCGTTCGCTGCCCACCGAGGTTGCTATAAAGGAATATCTTGTGCTGATGCTGTTTGTCGTGTTCATTCAGCTCGCTTTCCTCATCTCTGAGCTGTTCTTCGCAATCACATTCGCAAACACCCGTGTTTTGCAGAAGCTCGGTGCCGCAGCTCCGATTATCGTCTTTTTCGCTGTTTACATTATCTGTCAAATCTGCATCTTTCTTATGACATCATATGTCCCGATAACTGTCGCGCCCGGTGAGAACGGTCTCGTTTTCTCAATGGGAGAGACTATGATGCAGTCCGGCGGAATGTCGATGGGTATCAGCGGAGTTATTTTTGAACTGCTCGCCACCGCCGGGTTGTTTGTCGCGACCGGATGGCTCATGAAAGAAAAGGTCAATATAAAATAAGCTTGAATTTCTAAAAGTCAGATTTTGCGGGGCGGTACAGCAGGGATTTTCCCGCTTGCCGCTCCGATTTTTTGTGCGAAGTTTTCGTGAACCGTGTCGCCTCACGGCTGACGAAAGCTGCCGCAGACTGAGGGGGGTTCACTGTGCAGGAAAATAAAACCGTTGCCGCCGTTGCGACACCCAATTCGGCTGGCGGTATAGGTATTGTCCGTATCTCCGGAGTTGACGCTCTGAAAATTGCGGATTCGGTCTTCCGTGCCGCGTCCGGAAAAAGCCTTTGCTCCTCCGAGGGGTACAGGGCGCATTACGGCACGATAACCGATTCGGACGAGTCGATAGACGAGGGCATCGCTTTGGTTTTCCGCGCGCCGAAAAGTTATACAGGCGAAGACGTGGTTGAGCTATCCTGTCACGGCGGACTTTATATCACAAAAAGAACATTGCGTGCCGTTTTGCGTGCCGGCGCTCTGCCCGCCCCGGCGGGGGAGTTCACCAAACGGGCATTTCTAAACGGCAGAATCGATCTTGCCGAGGCTGAAAGTGTCATGGCGCTCATCGGCGCCCAGGGGGAACAGGCCGCCGCCGCCGCATATAACACACTTGAGGGAAAGCTCAGCTCAAAAATATCGGAAATTGCCCACAGCCTTATCTCCGTATGCGCACATATGTCCGCATGGGTCGATTATCCGGATGAGGAAATCGAAGAAATTTCCGAAAAGCAGCTTAAATCCGTCTTTACCTCCGCCGCACAGGAGCTGTCTGAACTGCTTCGAAGCTTTGAAAACGGGCGTGCCGTTACGCAGGGCGTGGATGCCGTAATCGCCGGCAGACCCAATGTCGGAAAATCCACGTTGATGAACCTTCTCAGCGGATATGAACGCTCAATAGTCACCGATATTCCCGGCACCACTCGTGATGTTGTGGAGGAGAGTGTCAAAATCGGTGATATTCTTCTGCGACTTGCCGACACTGCGGGAATCCGTTCGGCTCAGAATGAGGTTGAGAGCATCGGTGTTTCGCTTGCAAAAAAGCGGATGCGCCGCGCACAGCTTGTCATTGCGGTTTTTGACGGTTCGCAGGCTCTGAGCGATGAGGATAAAAAAATCCTTTCCGACTGCGCGGACAAGCTTACCCTTGCCGTTATTAACAAGAGCGACCTCGAACAAAATGTTGATATGGAATATATAAAGCAGCACGCCGATGATACCGTTCTCATCTGCGCAAAGACAGGCGAGGGGTGTAAGGCTTTTGAAAACGCACTTTCAAAGCTGCTCGACACGGCCGATTTCGACCCTTCATCCGCAGTGCTGACCACAGAGCGCCAGCGGCTTTGCTGTGAAAAGGCGCTTGAAAATCTCAATGAAGCCCTGCGCGCAATTGACAGCGGCGTAACGCTTGACGCGGTGAATGTCTGCGCCGACTGCGCCGTTGAGGCCTTGCTTGAGCTGACCGGAGAAAAGGCCGGAGAAGCGGTTGTTAATGAAGTTTTTTCACAATTTTGTGTGGGTAAATAATCTTTTTTAGAAGTATAAGTGATGGGATAATATGAAATACGAAGCTGGAAAAATTGATGTTGCGGTTATAGGCGCGGGTCACGCCGGAATAGAGGCGGGACTTGCCGCCGCGCGCCTCGGATGCAAAACAGAAATCTTTACCATAAACCTTGACTGGGTGGGCAATATGCCCTGCAATCCGTCCATAGGCGGCACCTCCAAGGGACATCTTGTGCGGGAGATAGACGCGCTCGGCGGTGAGATGGGTATTGCCGCCGACAAAAATACTCTGCAAAGCCGTATGCTCAATCTCGGCAAGGGACCGGCTGTCCACAGTCCGCGTGCGCAGGTGGATCGCAGAGCTTATTGCGGCTATATGAAGCGTGTGCTTGAGGAGCAGGAGAATCTAAAACTCCGCCAGGCAGAAATAACCGATATTGAACAACTCGGCTCAGAATGGGTGCTGACCACTCGCCTTGAAGCGGTTTACAGAGCAAAATGCGTTGTTCTCGCCACCGGAACTTTTCTGGGCGGCAGAGTATATATCGGCGATGTCTCATATGAGAGCGGACCCGACGGTGTTTTTCCGGCGACCGAGCTTTCAAAATCCTTAAAAGCTCTCGGTCTCCCTCTGCGCCGCTTTAAAACCGGTACTCCGGCTCGGGTCAACCGCAGAAGCATAGACTTTTCAAATCTTGAAATTCAGAAAGGTGACGAACAGACAGCTCCGTTTTCCTTCAGTGGAAAAGCGGAGGTCAGAAACAAGCTCGACTGTTACATAACCTATACCAATGAAAAAACCAAAGAGGTTATTCTCTCAAACCTCCACCGTTCGCCGCTGTATTCGGGAAAGATAGACGGAGTTGGTCCGAGATACTGCCCGAGCATTGAGGATAAGATAGTACGCTTTTCCGAGAAGGAGCGTCATCAGATATTCATTGAGCCGTGCGGCGAGAATACACAGGAGATGTATCTCCAGGGACTTTCCTCCTCTCTGCCGGAGGATGTGCAGCTTGAATTTCTGCATTCTATTCCGGGGCTTGAACACTGTGAGGTCATGCGCACCGCCTATGCAATTGAATATGATTGCGTTGACCCTCTTTCTTTGAAGCGCAGTCTTGAATTCAACGGTTTTGACGGACTGTTCGGAGCCGGTCAGTTCAACGGTTCAAGCGGATACGAGGAGGCCGCCGCGCAGGGGCTTATAGCCGGGATCAATGCCGCTCACAAGGTTCTGGGCAGAGAACCGCTCGAACTTGACCGAGCCAGCTCCTATATAGGCACCCTCATAGACGATCTTGTGACAAAGGGCTGTTCTGACCCATACCGCATGATGACCTCACGTTCCGAATACCGCCTGCTGCTCAGACAGGATAATGCTGACCGCAGGCTTACACCGATAGGACATGCTGTTGGTCTGATATCGGACGAGCGCTATGCCGAATTTCAGCACAAGTTAGAGCTCATAGATGAGGAAAAAAGGAGAGCGCAGAACACAGTCATACATGCGTGCGAGGAGCTGAATGCCCTGCTTGTTTCACGTGAAACATCCCCAATTGACGGGGGAATAAGGCTCAGCGAGCTTTTGAGACGTCCCCAGGCGGACTATAATCTGCTCGCCCCGTTTGACCCGACGCGTCCGAATCTGCCGCGTGAAATCTTTGAGCAGGTTGAAATCGATATAAAGTATGAGGGCTATATCCACCGTCAGCAGGCGCAGGTGGCTGAAATGCGCCGCCTTGAAGTCAAGCGTATACCTGCGGATATAGATTACTCCCTTCTCAGCGGTCTGCGGCTTGAAGCTGTTGAAAAGCTGTCGAAGATCCGCCCGGAGAATGTCGGACAGGCATCGCGTATATCCGGAGTAAGCCCCGCCGACATATCCGTACTGCTCATTCACCTTGAAAAGGATGGTAGAAAATAAACATGGACAGATCGTTTCTCATAAACCGCTGTGAAAGCATCAGCGTTAAGCTCGACGATACGGCGCTTTCACGTTTTGAGCAGTTTGAAATTCTGCTCCTTGAAAAGAACAAGGTTATGAATCTCACTGCCATAACTCAGCCCGATGAGGTTGTGATAAAGCATTTTTGGGACAGTCTGACAGTGCTTGGCGCTGTTGATATTCCACAGGGGGCTTCGGTTATCGATGTCGGAACGGGCGGAGGTTTTCCCGGAATCCCTCTGCTTATCGCCAGACCCGATATAAAGCTCACCATGCTTGATTCAACACGCAAAAAGCTGGATTTTATAGACTTTGCTCTCCAAGAGCTGTCTCTCACAGCCGCCACCGTTCACGCACGGGCGGAGGAGGCAGGGCAGGGAGAACTGCGTGAAAGCTTTGATTTTGCGGTATCGCGCGCGGTGGCTTCGCTCAACGTGCTCAGTGAATACTGTCTGCCGTTTGTTGCGCCCGGTGGCACGTTCTGTGCCATGAAAGGATCAAAGGGTTCGGAGGAACTGGCCGAAGCTGAGGGCGCCGTCAGGCTTTTGGGCGGCGAGGTTTCTGAAAAAAAACCGCTCCGTCTCGAATATCTCGGTGAAAGAACACTGATAAGCATCAAAAAGATATCGCACACTCCGACAAAATATCCTCGTCCTTCGGCACAGATTTCAAAAAAACCGCTTAAATAATGTTGAAAAACCGTTCAAACATAGTTTTTTACACGAACGAAAATAATGGACAACCGCCATTTTAAATGGTAAGCTTTTATCACAGGGAAGCCGAACCGTTTTTGAAAAGGCGGTTTTGATTTGTCCGCAGAGGACACAAAGCGTGAAAGGCAGCACAAGCGCCTCGGCTTCGGTGCCGTGTGCAGGACGTCTATGATGAAAGCAAATGAAAATCTCCGCCGTTCCGGCTCGATACTGCTCATACCTCAGAATGAGATAACAGCCAACCCCGATCAGCCGAGAAAAAGCTTTGACAAATCGGAGCTTGAGGGACTGGCTCAGAGCATACGCCTCAACGGAATAATTCAGCCGATAAGTGTGCGCCGGATTGACAACGGACTTTATGAAGTCATTGCAGGTGAGCGCAGACTGCGGGCCGCAAGAATGGCGGGGCTTGAAAAAATCCCGTGTATTATCATAAACGCCAGCGACGAAAAAGCGGCACTGTATGCGCTGATTGAAAATCTTCAGCGTCGCGACCTCGGATTTTTTGAGGAGGCCGCCGCAATAGAAACGCTGATGCGGGAGCACGGACTTTCTCAAGAGGAGACGGCAAAGCGGCTGGGTAAAGCTCAGTCCACGCTTTCAAACAAGCTGCGGCTTTTAAGGCTGCCCGAGGATGTCCGAAAAGCCATAACCGACGCAGGGCTCACGGAAAGACACGCCCGTGCCCTTTTGAAAATAGAGGACGGCGAAAAGCTCCGTGCGGCAGTGCAGGTAATAATCAAGAAAAATCTGAATGTTGCGCAAAGTGAAAGGCTTATCGGCGAGATTATAAGCGGTGAAAAACGCCGCCCTGCCGTTGTCAAGCTTTTCAAGGATGTGCGTATATTTGTCAACACCCTGAATCACGCTGTGGACACCATGCGTGAAGCGGGTATACAGGCGGACTCTCAGAAAAAAGAAACCGACGACTATATCGAATATCTTGTCCGCATTCCGAAGACACCCTCCGGGTGTATTTCAACCTCCCGGCGCGATGCCGTTTAACATGACAACCCCCATTACCATATCTTTCTCTTTCACACCCCACATCCACAGCGAAAGGGCAGTCCGCAAGGGCTGTCCTTTCGCTTTTGCAATGTTTCACGTGAAACATTGCATGATTGACTTTTTTGCGCTTTGTGGTATACTTTTTTGAGTAAAGGAGAGATATAATTGGGAAAGACTATTGCTATCGTTAACCAGAAGGGCGGAGTGGGAAAAACCACCTCTGCCGTGAACCTCGCCGCGGCAATCGGTGAAAAGGGCTTTAAGGTTTTGCTCGCCGATATCGACCCGCAGGGAAATGCTACGAGCGGACTGGGCATCAACAAGCGTGAGCTTGACAAATCGGCTTATGACGTGATGATAAACTCCGTTCCGGCAAAAGATGTCATCATTCAAAGCGAATATGAGAATGTTTGGGTTCTGCCCTCAAACATGGCGCTTGCAGGCGCAGAGCTTGAGCTTGTCGATATGGACAGGCGTGAAAGCCGTCTCAAAACGGCACTCGCACCTGTAAAAGCGGATTTTGATTTTATTTTCTTTGACTGCCCGCCGTCACTCGGTCTCATCACATTAAACGCTCTGTGCGCATCGGACACGGTCATGGTGCCTATCCAATGCGAATACTATGCGCTTGAGGGACTTTCACAGCTCATGTCAACCGTCAGGCAGGTAAAGCGGCTGTACAACCCCATGATAGAAATTGAGGGTGTGCTGCTGACAATGTATGACGGCAGACTGAACCTCACCCAACAGGTGGTAAACGAGGTTAAGCGTTTCTTCCCCAAAAAGGTCTATTCTTCGATTATTCCGAGAAATGTCCGTCTCTCGGAGGCTCCGAGCTTCGGACAGCCGATAATGTACTATGACAAAGCTTCAAAGGGAACCTCGGCATATAACGACTTTGCGGAGGAATTTCTGCGCAGCAACGGCAAATAATCACCGAAAGGATGAATGTTTATGGCAGCAAAAAAAGGCGGTCTCGGCCGCGGACTTGACGCGCTTTTCGCTGACAATTCAATAGAGGAGATTGCTCCGTCAAGTGCGGTCAAGCTCAAAATCATGGATATTGAGCCCAACCGTGACCAGCCGAGAAAAATTTTTGACGAACAGGCTCTGTCCGAACTTGCGGACAGTATTGCAAAACACGGCGTTATTCAGCCGCTGCTTGTCCGCCCTCTGCCGGACGGCAGTTATCAGCTCGTTGCCGGTGAACGCCGTTGGAGAGCTTCACGCATGGCAGGGCTTACAGAAGTTCCCGTTGTTATAAAAGAGTTAAGCGACGACGAGGCGATGGCGCTGGCGCTCATAGAAAACCTTCAGCGTGAAGACTTGAATGCAGTTGAAGAGGCGCAGGGCATAAAAGCGCTCATGGACACTCTCGGTCTGACGCAGGAGGAGGCCGCTGAGCGAGTCGGAAAATCACGCCCCGCAATAGCAAACGCGCTCAGACTTTTGAAGCTTCCCGATTCAGTTCTCGAAATGGTTTCGCAGGGAACTCTCTCAGCAGGTCACGCAAGAGCTTTGCTCGCATTCGAGGATGATGAAGAACTTGTTGAGGTCGCTAAGCTTATCATTGAAAAGGGTCTGACAGTCCGTGATGTTGAGCGCCTTGCGAAAAAGAGCGCGGGAAAAGGCGAAAAGAAAAAAGCCCCCTCACGCAGAGAAAGCTATTATGACGAAGTTGAGCTTGCGCTTACTGATTTCTTGGGAAGAAAAATAAAAGTAAACACAAAGAACGGCGCGGAGAACGGCGTGCTTGAGATAGATTTCTTCGACAAGGAAGATCTGAGCCGGATTGCCGATATTCTCAAGGGTCTCGGAGATTGACAAAATAAATATTCACACCGCTGTACGGAAAATCCATACAGCGGTGATTTTTATTTTACGGCATATACGGGTCGTCATTCATAGTCTTATACTTTTCAGGCATAATGAATTTACGCATGAACTCTATTGTAAAATCAATGCCCCACTGACCTTTTCCTTCTTTCCAGTTTCCAGAATGAGGCTCTATCGACAGCATTCCGTCATAACCGGAATTATAGAGGACAACCATAATACCCTTCCAGTTGAGATCGTCCATTCCTGCGGGACAGTCGTCATAGCTTTTGCCGCCGATATTCATTGTGCCCTTGATGTGAAAGTGATAGAATCTGTTTCCCCAATCGCGCATCTCCTTGAGGTAATCTCCGTTTCTGTGATAACAGTGCGAGGGGTCGTATTTTATTCCGAGCTCCGGCAAGGCACCGTGAATAACAGTCCAAGCCTTTTCATCGTAAACAAAATTCGCCCAGTCGCAGTTATAAGTTGCAATCTTTACTTTCTTTGGGCGTGCATATTCAATAAGCTGCGAAAAATAAGCTATTGCGAACTGACAGTTTTCATAATATGTTTTCCCATCAATGTAATTACATCCCACATTGAACACCGGGCATCTGACAATAGACGCAAAATCTATTATGTTTTTGTCATGCTGCAAGGCTTCGGGAATGATCTGACCGTTTTCATCAATTCTTGTCATTCCCCAACGTCCGGTTGAGCCGATCTTGATATTGTATTTTTTTGAATAACCTTTAATTTCTTCTGCTTTTTTGAGGACTTCTGCCGAATCGTATTTATCGTTTATACAAAATTCAACAGCCTCCAGCCCTTTTTCCTTAACAGCTTTGAAGTGACCTTCCTCCCAGCCATTGATAATGCCGAGCATCATAAAAAACACCTTCTTTAAAAATTAAATCAAAAGGATAATGAAATTCCAACAAACGAAAAAATCTGAGCGACATTCACATATATGCACAGCAGGGTGGACACCGCAAAAATTATATTCAAAAGCTTCCTCGTGCTTTCACTCTTGCAGCTGTTATAAAGCGTAAAGGCGATTATAAGCGCACCCATTATCATCTGCCATGAGAAGTCGGCATTATATCTCACGGCATATCCGCTCTCCCAGGAGGAAAAAATTATTATCAGCGGCATCAGCACACAAGATATTCCTATGAGCAGCGCAGCCGCGGGGCGTTTATTTTTTTCTTTCCTTTTGAGTGCGGGAACAGCAAAGAGATATGACAGCATGGGCAGAGCACGGAACAATATGCCGACTGAAATAAGATTTCTCGACGCGTCGTCAACAAACATATAGCCGTTAAGACCGAAATATTCAAAAGTTGATTCCAAGAACGGGAACTCTGATGGGGTGAAGCGCGGCATATTCAGAAGATAGGCGTAAAGGTTTATCAGCACAAACTTCCAGTGAAACTCCGAGTGCGTGAAGTCATTTATCGTCAATGAATACTGTATTCCGAAATCAAGCGGATTATCAAACCGCAGATAATTATATATCATCTGACCAAGAGCGATAACCACAAAAGGTATCAGCGAAACGGCGACATATTTGAAAAATCCCTTTGTCTTTTCTTTGCCGGTCTTTTCACCGAGCGCCTTTTTGAGTCCGAACGCTATGAAGAACAGAGCCGCGACACAATAGACCGCAAGTGTCGGGCGGCACAGCACAGCATAACCTAACAGGCATGACGACAGACAAAGCTTGACATATGATATTTTTCCGTCTCCGAGAATATTTGAATCCAGCAGAAGCGCGGCACCCGCAGTAACACAGGCAAAACCCGATGATATGGCTATCTCATAAAACAACGGACGCGCGGCGCTGAAAAATATCCCCGATGCCATCTGGACTGTTATCAGTCCCATAATCGTCGTACCGACAGGAAGCTTTTTAAACCACTTCTCGATTATTGTCATATAAAGCTTTGTTAAAAATATTATTCCTATCAGTGAAAATAACAAAGTCGCCCAGACCGACGGAAAATAAAAACCCGTGATCAGATGATATGGCAGAAAAAGCGCTATGACCGGACCTATACCGTAATATGAATAATATTTTCCGTTATAAAGACAGTGATCCCAAAGATAGCTCACATCATTTTCAAGGCGCTCATACCAATCATAAGGATTTTCAAGAGCGAGCAGTTCCTCGCTCGGCTCCTCAAGGAGACTGACCTGACCGTTTTCAAAAGCGTCAACAATCTCCTGAGTTATCTGATTTCCCTGCGTGGAAGTGAAACTGGCATAACAGACACTTCTGCCCTTATCCGTATAGATAACCGACAGGCAGGCTGTAAATATCATCACACAGGCCGTTACCGCTGCGGCCGCATTCATACAAAGCTTTCTGCGCTTTTCAAAAGTATCTGACGAAGAATTCATCCCGGCAAAAACAAAAATCAGAAGTGCCGCTCCGGCCACTGCCGCAAACGTCATAAAAATTATCGCCAGCATCTCGGTGCTGTTTTTGGGCTGGTTGAGAGTTATGCTGTTAATTTTTATTTCTTCTCCGCCTTCGAGCACTGCCTCAAAAATAATTTTTTCAACATTGCCGGAAAAATTGCAGACTATCGTATTTTCAAAATAATTATTGCTTTCCAAATCATATTTTATAATTCTTCTGTAAAACGCGGTTGTTTCATCTGTATAGCTGATATAGACGGTAACATCGTCACACTGTTCATTCAAATCCGCGTCTATTGTTATTGCGCCTACCGGCATATCTATATTTTCAAACTCGATTGAAGAATATCCCTCTTTGACAGACAGACCGTCGCCGTCCTCAAAATAAGCGTTTACTACTCTTGAAGAATCAAAGTCGAGCTGATAAGTTTTATATTTTCCTGTTATCAAGTTCAGAGAGGTAAAATTCATAATGAATACCTCAACAAAAACCATAACCGCAAATATAATAACGCTGCACACAACGAGCTTTTTTATAAATTTATTTTCTTTCTTTTTCATTTTACTTCCCCGAAAACATTTAGTATTAATTATTATTATAGCATTGAGCAGATATATTTTTCAACAGCTTTCTGAAAAGCAATTTTATTATTATAATATAACATATAAA
>SAMEA3663263__coassemble_355_pt1 | contig 11891 bp, 13 predicted proteins | sample SAMEA3663263__metabat2_low_PE_013 | metagenome-assembled genome bin SAMEA3663263 (sample SAMEA3663263) | pig gut metagenome | biome: pig gut; feature: pig-associated habitat; material: faeces | place: China | collected 2013 | reverse complement strand
TCTCCAACGGCGAGGTTTTCTAATTTTGTAACACATCATTGACAAACCTACACAAATTAAAAAAATCTGAAAACATTTTACTTTTCAGCGGAGAGCAGCTCTGTGATAACCGCAGCGGAATTTTTTGCGGCGATGCGTGTGAACTCGGCAAAGTCCATGTGTGAGCTGCCGTCGGCGTTGTCGGAGATTGCACGCACAACGCAGAAAGGCACTGAATTCACGAAACAAACCTGACCTATCGCGGCACCCTCCATCTCACATGCCGAGGCACCGAAGGTCCTTTCGATATAGTCCTTTTTGCCCGAATCATTGACGAAGCAGTCACCGGAGGCTATTGTCCCCAGCGAGCATTTTATTCCGCCGATTCTCTCGGCGCTGAGTATGAATTTGCGAGCAAGCTCCGTATCCGCGGGGATTTTCACAAGGTTTATTCCGGAGATCATTCCCACCGGGTCGCCGAGGGGGCTGGTATCCATATCGTGCTGAACAACGCAGTCACTGACGGCAATATCGCCTATACCGAGGGCGGGGCTGAGACTTCCGGCAACCCCGGTGTTGATTATTCTGTCCGGCGAATATCGGAGAATCATGGTCTGGGCGCACATGGCGGCAAAAACCTTGCCTATGCCGCAGACGGCGCACACGACCTCCTGCCCGCAAAGGATACCCTTTGTGAACTCAATTCCGCTTATCGTCTCCGACTGTCTTTCCTCCATGGCGGCGGTGAGCTTGTCTATCTCAATAGCCATAGCTCCTATTATTCCTGTCATTGCTTGCACTTCCTTATTCTGTGGGATATTCAAAGTCCTGTCTGTCGTGCTCAAGAATTTCGCGGTATCTGCGGGCTTCGGCGCGGGCGGCTTCAATGCTCAGGTTTTTATAGTTGCCGCACTCCTTGCGCTCGGCTCCGAACATGGCGGGAGCCGTTTCGGTGCTGCGAAGCGCCTTTATGACCTCTGCCAGAACTCTTTCATTTTCCGCATTGCGCACGAGCAGATAAAACCCGGTCTGACAGCCCATGGGACCGAAATAGATTATATCATCCCTGAGCTCGGAATTTCTCAAAAATGTGGCCATCATATGCTCAACGGAATGCATTGTCAGATTGTCCATATAGTCACCGCAGTTGGGCTTGCGGGTGCGCAGGTCATAGGTTGTTACATCGCCGTCAATTCGGGAGACATATATGCCCGGCACGATAAAATCATGGTCAACGGAAAAGCTTGTTATTCTTTGCATGGGATTCCTCCGAAAGCACGGCAACCTCCGATTTAATCGGCGGTTGCGGGGATAATAAAATTATATCAGCATAGAACCTTTTTTTCAACAGCCGAACACGGGAACGGACAAAAATATGAGAGCGGTGAAGAATCCGCCGACTCTTCATCGCCCCCGGAAAAGCATTATTTGAATTTTACCGCAGTGCCGTAGGCCATAACCTCGGCGGCGCCCTGCATGACGGCTGCAGAAGCATATCGTATGTTCACAACGGCGTCCGCACCGAGAGCTTCCGCCTCCTCAACCATACGCTTTGTTGCCAGAGCACGCGCGTCGTTCATCATTGCGTTATATGCTTTAAGTTCGCCGCCGACAATGGTCTTGAAGCTCTGGGTAATATCACGTCCGATATTTTTCGACTGAATCGTGCTGCCCTTGACAAGCCCGAGCATCTCAAGCTCCTTGCCGCTGATGTAATCAGTATTTACTAAGATCATCTTCTTCACCGCTCCTTATCTCTTTTATCCGTTCGACAAGGACGAATATGCACACGCCGGCTAAAAGCAGGGGGATGACCGCGGCGAGAATTTTCACAATGAGCGGCAGCTCGGGAATAAGAAAGCACACCACTGCGAATCCGATATAGTAAAGAACAAATATCAGAGCAATAATTATCGGAGCTATCATCTTTTTGCCGTGCATAAAAAGCCCTCCTGTCTTTCGGATTAATTTAAATATAGCATTTGATGAAACACGGGTCAATATTTCGGATGAATTTTTTCGTTGTCCGCTGTGAAAAATACCGATGTGCGGCGTTCATGCCGCATACATTAATAAAAGGAGCAGCAAAATGGGATATTTTTACATTGAAAACGAGGATTTGAAAAGGGAGTTTGAGGCACTGCCGACCGAGGTCAAGAATCTTATTATGGAGAGCGGAATAGAGATACGCTCATCTGAACAACTGCGCATGACGGCCGAAAGGCTTCAAAATCTGTCGGCGGAGTGAGGTTTTCTTGACAGAATCTGATTTGCGTGTTAGACTTGCAAAAAACACAGGAGGTATTCGCTATGTTTTCTCTCATCATCCGACGCAGACGGTAAAGCTTGCAGCTGATTTCAGGTGCAGGCTTAGAATGCTGTGTGCCTGATTGGGTGATGGGATTATGATATAATACCTCTTTCGCTGTTGACGGCACACATGCTGTTGACAGCTTTTTTTATAAGAATTTTTTTAGGCGCACGCAAAACCGCTTTTCGGTTTTGCCGCCGCAGGCGGGGTTTGTCTGAAAAACAAAACCGTGCGCCCCTGAAAAAAGGAGGATTTTTATGAATTTTTCGACTCTCAACAAAGCGATTTTTGAACAAACGGAACTGCCGGACAATGCTGTTATCGCAGATCTCGGCTGCCGAGATGCTGCATTTCTTCAAGGCTTTGTCGAAGCATTTCCCGGGAAAATATCAAGAGCCGTAGGCGTTGATATAACCGATACATCCTTTGGCAGAATATCATTTTCCGATGTTATTGATTTGCACGTTATGGACTGCTCCAAAAGACTGGATTTCCCGGATAACACATTTGATTTCGTATTCTCAAAGGATATGTTTGAATGTGTTTCGGATAAGTCCGCACTGGTCAACGAAATTCACCGTATCTTAAAGCCGGGCGGCACAGTTATATGCGTAAACTGCGATTGGGACAGCATTGTATATAACGGCGGCGACAAGGAGCTTATATCAAAGGCAATTCACGCTTATGCGGTCACAAAGCAGGGCTGGATGGACGACCTGGACAGTTGGATTGGCAGGCGTATGTTCGGCATATTTAATTCGAGCGGACTTTTTGAAAGCAGCGTTACGGTTCATAACGTTGTCGAAACCGAGTACCGTGAAGGCTTTTTCGGTTACGATTTCAGCGGACATATAGGATGGCTCTCACAGGAAAACACGGGTGCGCTGTCTTCGGACGAATATTACGCTTTTATAGCGGAACTGGAGACGGCATATGAGAAAGGAGAGTATATTTTTTCAAAGCCGTACTACATATATAAAGGCAGGTCCGTCTGACTCGATTGGATGAGGAAAACTTGTGTGCATAATACACAATAATAAACAAAAAATTTTTCGTTGAAATAGTTTGTGCCATGTGCTATAATTTCCTCATAACTGTGAAGAAAAATTATACAGTAATTAACATAAACTCCGCGGTGGGCAGGAACGTCAAGCGCCGACCCGCCTGCGGGGGCAGCACAAGGAGGAAATCTTTTGAAAGCCTATAACGCGAAAGACATCAGAAACATTGCCGTGGCAGGTCACGGCGGAAGAGGAAAAACCACCCTTGCGGAGGCTATGCTTTATACCGCAAAGGCGACCGACAGGCTCGGCAGAGTCGCGGACGGAACCACCGTTCTCGATTTTGATGCCGAGGAGAAGAGACGCAAGACATCGGTTTCAACTGCCGTTGCCGCCATTGAGTGGAATGGTGCAAAGATAAATATTATCGACACTCCCGGTCTTTTCGACTTCGCGGGCGGAGTCAGCGAGGGCGTGCGCGCTGCTGACAGCGTGCTTATCGTCACGGCTGCCGGCTCGGGCTTTGATGTCGGTGCCGAAAAAGCGCTCAAAGCGGCAAACGCCAGGGGAATTTCAAGAATGTTCGCTGTTACCCGCTGCGATGCAGAGAACACAAACTTCTACAAGACCTTTGCGGCTATCAAGGAAGCCGTGGGCGGCGCAATCTGCCCCGTCATAGTGCCCTATATGGAGGGCGACAAGGTCAAAGCCTATGTAAATCTCGCCTCTCGCAAAGCGTTTGACTACAGCAGCGGCGCAAAGAAAGAGGTCGATATGCCCTCAGACCCGCAGCTTGACGAAATGCTGGATATACTTACCGAGGCTGTCGCTTCAAGCGATGATGAGCTGATGGAAAAATTCTTTGAGGGTGAAAGCTTCACAAGAGAGGAAATCATCAAGGCATTGAACTCCGGCGTCAGTGACGGCTCGGTTATCCCCGTATACGCCTGCGCGGGCTACACCTGCGATGCTGTCGATATGCTGCTTGACGAAATAGTCTATTCCGCTCCCTCCGCCGCCGAAAAAGCCGGCGAGGGTGATATCCCGTGCGACGAGAACGGACCGCTTGCGGCAATCTGCTTCAAGACCGTCGCCGACCCGTTTGTCGGCAAAATGTCCTTCTTCAAGGTCGTGTCCGGCAAGATAACCCCCGACACCCCGGCCTATAACTCCCGCACAGAGGAGAGCGAGCGCATGGGCAAGATTGTCACCGTCAAGGGCGCAAAGCAGGAGGATGCGGCTTGCATTCCCGCCGGTGATATCGGAGTTGTGACAAAGCTTTCCGGAGTCAAAACGGGAGATACAATTTGCTCACAGAAGAACCCGGTCACTCTTGAGGGTGTGACATTCCCCTCGCCCTGCCTTTCAATGGCTGTCAAGGTCCGCAAGAAGGGTGATGAGGAGAAGGTTGCGGCAGGTCTCGCGAGACTTGTCGAGGAGGATCCGACAATTTCGTTCGTTATCAACAAGGAGACACGCGAGCAGATTCTCTCAGGTCTGGGCGAGCAGCATCTTGATGTCGTGGTTTCAAAGCTGAAAACTAAGTTCGGCGTTGAGGTTGACCTCAGTGTGCCGAAGGTAGCATACAGAGAGTCCATCCGCAAGAAGGTTGAGGTTCAGGGCAGACACAAGAAGCAGTCCGGCGGTCACGGTCAGTTCGGCGATGTCTTTATCCGCTTTGAACCCTGCGACAGCGATGACCTTGTCTTTGCCGAGGAGGTTGTCGGCGGCTCCGTGCCGAAGAACTTCTTCCCCGCTGTTGAAAAGGGTCTTCGTGACAGCATAAAGAAGGGCGTGCTCGCAGGCTATCCGATGGTTGGCCTCAAGGCAACCCTCTATGACGGCTCATATCACCCGGTTGACTCCTCCGAAATGGCGTTCAAGACAGCCGCTTCACTGGCTTACAAGAACGGTATTCCGCAGGCCAACCCCGTTATCCTTGAGCCCATCGGAACGCTCAAGGCGTATATGCCGGACGACAATCTCGGCGACATCATGGGCGATGTCACAAAACGCCGCGGACGTGTGCTCGGCATGGGCCCGTCCGATGAGCCGAAGATTCAGGAACTTGTGGCCGAGGTTCCCATGGGCGAAATGGGTGACTTCGCAACGGTTCTCCGCTCCATAACCGCGGGCAGAGGCTGGTTCTCACTGGAGTTCACCCGCTATGAGGATGCTCCGCCGATGGTTGCGCAAAAGGTTATTGAGGAAGCCAAGGCAGACGAGGACGAGGATTAATTGAACATATTAGCAAGCCGCAGAACCGATAAGGCTCTGCGGCTTGTTGTCTTGTTGTTATGAAATGAAAAGTCACTGCAAGTCATTATAGAGCAGCGTGTTCATTTATAGGGAAGAGCGCGATTGTGAAATTTTACGGCGAGCTTTGACTTCCTTTGCGCCGTGGCGCCAAAGGGAGGGTTCAACCATATAAGAGATAAACGGTGCTGTTGCGGCTGATGCTGTCTGCCTTTTATTATACAAACCACGTCCTTTCGGGCGTGGTTTGCAATCTGATTATTTGCTTTCCGAATGGATTAGCGTTTGAAAAGATCCTCAAGCGCGTTGCCGATAAACTCTTTGAGGGTGAGTATTTTTTCCCACAGCCTCAGACAGCAGGGTATGCCTTTGATTCTGATTGTTCTTCCGCAGTCCTCAATCTCATAAAAGGAGGCAGTTTCAAAAACAGTCTCTCCGGTTTTTTCATTCGTCGTTCTTCCGTTAGGCGAATGTATGACAAGCATAAGGCGACCGTCGAAGGTTTCAAAAAGCATTCCGTGCCCCCCGTCATATGAAACCCCGTCCGAGTAGGAAAATGTTTTCATATAAAGGCGGCTGAACTGCTGACGCCATTCTCCGTTCGGGGTGCCGTCCGGGGACTCCGCTAAGCCGACACAATAACCCTCGGGAGAACCGTTTGACCAGAGCATGAGAAGCTTGCCGGTACGGGTTTTATAAAGAAACGGTCCGTCGGTGACAAAGGAGGATGACCACGGAGCATCGGTTGCCTTGAAAAGCTCTTCGGGTTCGCTTATAAAACTGCTTAAATCGCTGCTTAATTTTGCCGTCATCATGCGTCCGATTCCGTCCTCGGTAGCCGTCCACTCGCCGACATAGACCATCCACGGCTGCCCCTGTTCGTCAACATATAAGGTGCCGTCTATGCTGTCAGCATTATGCGGGGTAATATGCCCGTCGGAAATCTCTTTGAATTCGCCCAGAGGACTGTCAGCCTCGAATACTGACGTTCCTCTGTATCCCGTAGTTTTGGAATGATAGGTGGCAAGCAGATAAAATTTGCCGTTATAGTAGTGACATTCCGGCGCCCAAAAACATCCGTCCCCGTCAAAATCATCAGGAGCCGAAAACACATTGAAAGGACCTGCCCAGTTTTCCAAATCCCGGCTTACATAGCAGCCGTATCCGTTCCCATGCGCCGCGCCCGTGCCGTACATATAATAAAGTCCGTCATAAGGCAAAACGAAAGGATCTCTTATATTGATGCTTTCTGTCTTTTTGTCAAAAACAAAATCGTTCATTTCACTTTCTCCGTAAGCAAAGAATAAACATGACAGACAAATTATTACAGATGTTAAAAGCACTGATAAAAGTTTTTTCATTCGGCATCCCTCCTGACATGTTTATTATATATTGCAAAAAAGCAAGTGTCAACAAAATCAAGTTTTCTTTTCCGCGTCGGAGGGGTTATGATCGCGGGACATCAGGGCGTTTTCTTGTTACAGCGTGTTTTGGTGCCCTGTACGGTAAGCTTCTATATGCGGAAAACCCGCGGAGCGAAATCAGCTCTGCGGGTTTTTGACTTTATTTTTGCGTTTTAACACAATCAGATTTATCAGCGCCAGCAGGGCGGCGAAAATCAGGATTCCGAGCACCGCTCCGCAGGAGTCAACAAAAACATCGAACACACGGCAGGCGCGCTCCGGGATAAAATACTGATGGATTTCATCGCTGACGGAGTATATCAGACTTGCGGCAAACGCCGGAATCGGCGAAAATCGCTTTCTTGTCATAAACAGTGCGCAGCTCAACAGAAACGCCAGTGCGAGATATTCAAAAAAGTGGGCAAACTTTCGGACAATGAAGCTGTCAAGAATATTCCCGATAAGCTTAAAAAACAGTCCGCGCACATTTTCGCTCAGCTCTTTGGACTCGTCTCCGGTCTGATTTGAGAGCATAAATATGGCGACCATACAGAGTATTGCCAAAATCCAGAATATCACGGCAACAGCTTTTTGTGTGTTGTCTTTATAGTTGAAATTATATTTAAGGTGTGTGCAGTCCTTCATTTGAGTCTCCGTTTCAGTCTTTCCTCGTCACTGCCGAGAAGCTGACTGTTGAATTTTCAGGGTCTATATAAAGCCCTTCAACCCCTTCGGCGACAGCAAAATAGCTCGGCGAGCAGAACAGCGGCAGAGCCGCTCCGCTGACAAGAAAAATTCCCTCCGCGTTACGGCAGGCCTTGAGCATCTCATCTCCGCTGAGAGACTGCAGGTTCCGAACAGCGGCGTCAAAGGAGCTGTCCTTTAAGCGAAAGACGTTGTTCGTGCCGTTGGAGGTTATGGACAGCAGAAAATCCGAGGCGGAGGAGGAGTCGGCGCTGATGGGAGCGAGAGCTATCTGATAATCGCCGGACTTTACCCGGCTGTCAAGCTCGGCTTGCTCAAGCACCGATATGGATATGCTTATGCTCAGCCCGAAGGTCTGCTGCCAATTCTGTATCAGCCGCCGCATGGCGTTTTCGTGCTCGGCAATGCAGAAGAGCTCAAGCTTGGCGGTGCTTATGCCGGCGGCACTGAGAGCCTTGCTCCAGCGCGCGGAGGCCTTCGCGGTGTCAAATCCGAGGATGGTCACAGGTACACTTGACATATCAGCGCCCGCCACGATGCAGGAGGACGGTATAATCGAGAAAGTTTTTTGCAGGTCATCGCTCTGAGGGACAATGTTGTTTGAGTCAATTGCCCCGCACAGCGCACGGCGAATTTCAGCGTTTGAGAGCACGGAATCGGAGCAGTTGAAGCACAGCGACCAGACAGTATCATAGCGCTTGGAGACTGTCAGACCATCCGACTCGGAGGCGGCGACGGTGCCCAGCGAAGCCGCACAGTAAGTGCCGTCCAGAAGCTTTGTGAGTCGCTTCTCGTTGCTGCTGTTGATAAAGAAAGTGACTGAAGCGGGCTTGACCTCGGAATTGCCCTTGTAGCCGTCATTGGCCTTGAGGGTCAGAGACGACTCCCTCGTCCAGTAGGAAAGATAGAACGGACCGTTGCAAATAATCGTGGAATAGTCAAGACCGTATCTGCCCTTGGTCGCGTTGAAGAACTCCTCGTTGCAGGGCATGCATATGGCTTCGGTCAGCAGCGCGAGAAAGCCCTCCTGTGATACGGAGGAATTTTCCAGCGTTATACGGAGGGTATAATCCCCGTCGGCACACACGCCGAGCCGGGAGGGACTTGTCGAGCCGCCGTGGACGGTCTTTGCGTTCTTGATGGCATATAGTGAAGAGGCCTCCGGCGAGTTCGTTTCAGGTGAGAGTGCGCGCTGAAAAGCAAAGACAAAGTCATTAGCCGTCACGCGGTTGTCAAAGGTTTCGTCGCAATCGTCTCCGAGCAGAGGTGCAAAGGATTTTTTCATCACCTTCCATTCGGTATCCTGCCGGAGCTTAAAGGTGTATGTGAGAGACTGACTGTCATAACTCCAGCTTTCCGCAACGCCGGGCACGATTTCACCGTTTTCATCGTATCTTACAAGCCCTTCAAAGCAGTTTGCAACAACGGTTTTTGCGGCCGTTCCCTCGGCTATCTGTGGGTCGAGGCAGACGGGCTCCTCATAAATAGGATAGCGCAGAACAGCTCCGCTCCCATCGTCGCCGCAGGCGGAGAGCGAAAAAAGCATTGCCGCCGCAAGAATGAATGCCGCCGCTTTCTTAAACATTTTCATTTCTCTCCTCCGCTTTGTTTACATATTTGTCGAGAAACTTAACTGTCGCTTCAAGTCCTCTTTTTCCGTCACCGCAACGGGTGTTTATCGGGAAAGCGTGGCGGGAAGCTATTCCGCCCGCAGGATAGTGCAGATACGGCACGCGGCGCAGATCAAGTCTGTCCGCGAAAAATTCGCTCTCAACCTTCAGTGAGTCGTGCGTCGCGTGGATGATAACACTGGGCGGAAAGCTGCCGTCAACGAGGTTCAGCGGTGAAAATTTGTCAAAAAACCGCTCGTCATAAATCCGACGCATCTGCGAAAAAGTTTTTCCCGTCAGCGCCCTGAAATAGGACTGAATAAAAGAAAATCTGAAATAAAGAGCATCCTTCAATCTGTATATCCCGCAGATGAGCACGCAGGCGCTGACAGAGAAGGTGTCGGCGTATTTGAAGTCTATACCGAAATATTTATAATATTTTCTCTTTTTTGAGATTCCCGCGACATAGGTTGAAAAATAAGCGCCGGCGCTCTCTCCTGCAACAACCACACGGCTCGCGTCAATATTATACTCGTCCGCGCGGTCGAGCAGATGCTCAATGGCGGAAAAAATCTGACGCAGCTGGTCGGGATGCTTTGCCTCGGGAGCAAACTGATAGTTGATATTCATTGCGGCATAGCCCCGCTGTGCGTACTCATAGCAGTAGTATCTGCATACGCTCTTGTCTCCTGAGACGAAGCCGCCGCCGTGAATATAGATGAAAAGCGGCTTTTGCCTCCCGTTGTCCTGATAGTGAAGGTCATATTTTGCCCACTTTTCGTCGCCGTATCTGATGTTGAGCAGGTTCTTCACGCCCTCAGGTCGGGGTCTCCACATGAGGAGACGACCTATCTGGTCAATTATATTGCTCAGAAAGGTTAATATTCTGATGTAGATTTTAAACAGCACCGGATATTCTCTCCTTAACAGATGCGCCGCAAAGCAATTACCGACGGTCAATGAACACATGAAGACTTATATTATATGATACCATAAGAATACATTTCTGTGCAACCTTTTTAATACATGGCACAGTATACACTAACAAAAGCAACAAAAAAACACAAAAAAACGATGGAACTGTATTGTAACTTGCTTATAAATCTGATATAATAATATATCATTTATCTTGAAGGGAAGCGGCATATTGCCTTGTTAATCTCGGCAAAGCCGGCTGTTTGATTTATGGAAATCTTTGTTTATATAACCTTTGCTCTGAGCCTTTTGAGTATAATTCTGCTTGCGGCGGTGCTTTTGAAACTGCGCGCGGCGGATCCTCACGGGCAGGAGACACGCTTTGCGCTGCTTGAATCAGGGCTTTCCGAGCTGAAGACACAGCTCCGCGATGAGTTTGAGCGCAGCAGGCGTGAGAGCGGAAACCATCAAAAGGATATGCGCGCTGAGATGACTGACTCGCTCAACGCCATGAACGAGCGCCTGTCGCTGATGACAAAGGCGAATTTCGAACACCAGCAGCAGCTTACGAACACCTTCTCACAGTCGCTTGAAACCATCAGGCGCAATAACATAGAACAAAACGACAGGCAGAGCAGAATTATTGCAGAATCCATTGAAAAAATGCAGCAGAGCAATGAGAAAAAGCTCGATGAGATGAGAGCGACGGTTGACGAAAAGCTTTCATCGACGCTCACCACCCGTCTTGACAGCTCGTTCAAGACCGTGTCCGAGCAGCTTGAAAACGTGTATAAATCTCTCGGCGAGATGAAGGAGCTGTCCACCGGAGTTACGGCGAATGTGACCAACCTCAACAGGGTTCTGACCAACGTCAAAGCGAGGGGAACGTGGGCGGAGGTTCAGCTTGAGGGTATACTTGATCAGACCATACCGAACATGTATGAAAAGAATTTTGCCACGCGCCGCGATTCGGCCGAGCGCGTTGAATTTGCTATCCGTATCCCGGCAGGTGACACGGGTGAGGTGTCTTTCCTGCCGATAGACTCGAAATTCCCCATGGAGGACTATGTGCGTCTTTGCGATGCCGCGGACAGCGCCGATGCCGATGAGGTGGCGAGGGCGAGAAAAGCTCTTGAGGACAGGGTGCTGTCGGAGGCCAAGACTATAAGAAAATATATCAATGTCCCAGTGACCACCCCGTTTGCGATAATGTATCTTGCCACAGAGGGTCTGTATGCGGAGATAGCGTCATCGCGCAGCGGAATTTCCGAGCGCATACAGTCCGAGTATAATATCATGATAGCCGGACCGACCACTATAACCGCCCTGTTGAACTCTTTGTCCATGGGCTTCAAGGCCGTTGCGATAAATGAGAAAGCGAATGAGGTTCGCCGGCTTCTCTCAGTTGCAAAGGCTCAGTATGAGAAATTCGGCGATGTTCTTGACAAGGCGAAGAAGAAGATAGACGAGGCCGGGCGGACGCTTGTCGCGGCGCAGGACAGAAACCGTATAATGCACAGCAAATTAAAGAATATAGAGAGCATGGATGCCGCGCAGGCTGACGAATATCTCGGCATTGCCGATGAGGGCAGCGGGGATTTAGACTTATAAGCTTTTATATAATTTTCATATAAAAAGACACGGCGCGCAGCGCCAAAAAGGAGGAAGCCAGCAAATGAAAATGAAAGGCAGAATGACAAAGCGGATAATA
>SAMEA3663263__coassemble_349_pt1 | contig 12094 bp, 9 predicted proteins | sample SAMEA3663263__metabat2_low_PE_013 | metagenome-assembled genome bin SAMEA3663263 (sample SAMEA3663263) | pig gut metagenome | biome: pig gut; feature: pig-associated habitat; material: faeces | place: China | collected 2013 | reverse complement strand
AAACTTGATGCCTATCTCTCACGAAACGATGCCGACGGAGCGAGGAGGCATCTTGAATATTGGCTCAGCGAGGCGCGTGAGGGTCACGACAAGCGCGGGGAGCTGGCTGTTCTCAATGAACTGCTCGGATTATACCGCAAAAGCGGCATGAGCGAGCAGGCTTTCGGCTGCGTCCGGCCGGCTGAGAAGCTGATAGAGGAGCTTGGGCTCGAAGATTCCCTGACAGCGGGCACCGTTTATCTGAACATCGCCACAGTCTGTGAGGCGTTCGGACGCCCGCAGGAGGCGCTCAAGGGCTATTGCAGGGCGAGGGAGATATATGAATCCCGCCTGAAGGAAGGCGACCGGCGGCTGGGCGGTCTTTATAACAATATGGCGCTCGCTTATGTGTCAATTGGTGAATATGAACGTGCAAAGGAGCTTTACGGCAAGGCTGCGGATATAATGTGCCTCTGTGAAAACGGGTTGCCCGAGGCCGCAATAACACTTCTCAACCTTGCGAACGCTCTCGAGGCGCAGTACGGCCTTGAAGAGGCGGCGCAGGAGATAAGCGAGTGCGTTGAACGTGCGGAAAGCTATCTTAACGACAGCGCAAACGTGCGGGACGGCAACTATGCGTTCGTCTGCGAAAAATGCGCTCCCACCTTTGAATATTACGGCTGGTTCCTTGCCGCAGAAGAATTCAGAAGGAGATCGAAAGAGATATATGAAAGGGATTGAGCTTTCAAAAAAATATTATGAGGCTTTCGGAGCGCCGATGCTCCGCAATGATTTTCCTGAACTTGAGAGCACGATAGCGGTCGGACTTATCGGAGACGGCTCTGAATGTTTCGGCTATGATGATGAGATTTCGCGCGACCATGATTTTGAACCGGGGTTTTGCATGTTTGTTCCGAATGACATTGATTCAAGAACTGAGTTCAGGCTTGAAAGAGCCTATGCAAAGCTCCCGAAAACCTTTGAGGGTGTGGACAGGCTGAAAATCAGCCCCGTCGGCGGCAGCCGCCACGGAGTGATAAAAACGGGAGATTTCTATCTCGGCAAGATCGGTTTTTCAGGTGTGCCGCAGACCTTTGAACAGTGGCTTTCCATCCCGGACAGCGGGCTTGCCGCGGCAACCAACGGTGAAGTGTTCCGTGATGATTCGGGTGAATTTTCAAAGATACGTGCGGCGCTTTTGTCAATGCCGGAGGATGTCAGGCTCAAAAAGCTTGCGGGTCATCTTATTATGATGGCGCAGGCGGGTCAGTATAATTACAGCCGCTGTATCGATCACGGCGAAACGGGAGCGGCACAGCTTGCTGCGGCAGAGTTTGTCAACCACACGATAAAGGCGGTGTTCCTGCTCAACAAAACGCTCTGCCCGTTCTATAAGTGGTCGTTCCGGGCGCTTCGGGAATTGCCGAAGCTTTCACAGCTCTCGGATTCATTGGAATTTCTCATCTCCAGCGATAACGATTCCGCAACGTCACATATAAAGGCAGAGATAGTGGAGGATATAGCCGGACTTGTTATCGAGGAACTCAAAAATCAGTCTCTGACCGAAGCGGTATGCGGGGATTTGGAGAAGCATGCCTATTCTGTCAATGACAGAATATCCGATACGGCGCTGCGAACGATGCATGTCATGACGGCAGTTTAAGCATCACGGAGGTTCACATGACGAAAACAAATGCAATGAGGATGCTTGACAGGGCTAAAATATCCTATGAAGTCCTCAGCTATGAATATGACGAGAGTGACCTGAGCGGAGTTCACGCGGCTCAGGCTTTGTCCCTCGATCCTGCACAGGTGTTCAAAACGCTTGTCACAAGAGGCGGAAAGGGTGGAGTGTTTGTCTTTTGCATACCGGTGGATGCCGAGCTCGACCTGAAGAAGGCTGCGCGGTGTGCGGGAGTCAAAAACATCGAGATGCTGCATGTACGTGAGCTTCAGGGTCTGACGGGGTATATACGCGGCGGCTGTTCGCCCGTGGGGATGAAAAAGCAGTATCCGACATTTATCGATGCGTCAGCCGATATGTTCGGCGAGATATATGTAAGCGCGGGCCTGCGCGGTCAGCAGCTCAAGGTCAATCCGAGAGAACTCAAAGAGTTCATCGGCGCTCAGTTTGCCGAAGTGACCGTTTTATAATCCGACAGTTATCTTTCGGTGCGGGCGATTTTAATAAAACTATGTGCATAAAAACGGCAGAGGTGAAAAATTCTGCCGTTTTTATTGATTTATTGTAAAATTCTTCAAAAATATGAAATAAAATTATAGGATTTTGCACTTGAAAAGTGGAAAATGTAATTTTCTGAACGAATCGTGATGATATACTTTAAAAAGGATGTCGAAAAAACTTGTTTGTCGGAGGTGAGTCGGAGTGAGAAACTGTGTTATACTTCTTGTCAACAGCTACCCCTATTCGGGCGGCGAGGACTTTTTGATACAGGAGCTCCCGACACTTTCCGAGAGGTTTGAAAAGATATATATTTTTGCAAGGGACGCGTCTGTCGGTGACTCGGTGACAAGACCTGTGCCGCAGAATGCGGAGTGCTATCCGCTCTCGGGATTCAGCGACAAAGTGCAAAAAAAGCTCAGCCAGGCCTGCGGACTTGCCTTGTCACTCTTGCCGGGACGAATTTCTGCGGATGAGAAGCACTTTGCGGACACCGCCGCGAAGAGGGCGTTTCATGAATATTTTGAGCTTCGCGCGGCAGACGGATTTCGCTCCTGCTTGAGCAAGCTCAATATGCAGGAGCTTGCCGCTTATGACAGAGTGGTGATATATAGCTACTGGCTGTTTGTCACGGCGAAAATCGGCGCCATGCTTAGAGACAAGCTGAAAAGCCTCGGAATTGATGCAACTCTGATTTCTAGAGCACACAGATACGATCTCTATGAGGAGGCAAATTCTTTGGGATATCTTCCGGAACGCCGCTGTCTGCTCGACGCGGTTGACGGTGTGTATGTCTGTTCTGAAAACGGCAGAAAATATCTCAGTGAAAAGCATCCCGATTTTTTGGATAAGATACATACGGCTGTGCTCGGCAGCGCGGATATGGGGGAGTGCGGCCACGGGCGCAATGAATTTCATATCGTGAGCTGTTCGGGCGTGACGGCAAGAAAACGGGTTGGCAGAATTGCTTCATCGCTTGCACTGCTCAGAGATTCGGGGCTCCGTCTTCGCTGGACTCATATGGGTGACGGCGATGAGCTTGAAGCTTTGCGGCGCTATACGAGTGAAAAACTTGATTTTGTCAAAACCGATTTCAAGGGCTTCGTGCCGAACCCCGAGGTCTATGAGTTTTATAAGAATAACAATGTAAATCTTTTTATAAATGTCAGCGAGAATGAGGGCTTGCCGGTGTCTGTTATGGAGGCTTCGTCCTTCGGTATTCCGGCAGTGGTCACCGATGTCGGCGGCAGTGCGCAGGCGGTGTGCGGCGGTGTGTCCGGCACGGTTATTCCATCGGATTTTTCCGATGAGCAGCTCGCCTTTGAAATAAAAAGATTTGCCGTGATGCCCGAGAGCGAGTATTCGGGATTTTGTTCGGGCGCACGCAGGCACTGGAGCGAAAACTTCTGCGCACAGCGGAATTATGAAAGCTTTTGGGATTCAATTCTCAATGCGGAGAGAACAGTATCGGTATGATAAGAACACAGAACGGTAAGATAAAAATTGATATAGGCAGAACCTTACCCGAATTTTTGCTGGACATGAGCTTTCTGGCAAGATTTACGGTTCTTTTTGCATTTGCCGGCGCGGAAGATGAGGTGAACTATGCCTATTATATAACTTTTTTTTGCGTTATCGGCATGACAGCTTTGGTTCATATTCTCGGACGCAGAACGGTAACCGTCAAACTGCCGACATTTTGGTACGGTGCGTTTTTGCTGTTTTCGCTTCTTTCCGTGCTGTGGGCGCAGTATTCAGAGGATCTGACCTTGCGGTATATGTCCAAAATGATTCAGATACTGGCTGTCTGCTTCTGTATCACTCTGCATATCCGCAAGAAAAAAGATATGGAGAGCTTTTTGTCGGTTTTTATTGCGGCTTGTGTGATAACAGTTGTGTCAATTTTTGTGCGTGTCCCGCCTTCAGAGTGGCTCGAGGGTTTCCTCGGGCGCGGTGTCACGGGAAATAACATAAATGTTGTCGCTTATACCTGCGTTGCCGGTCTATGCCTTTCATTTTACAAGGCGTATTATCTGAAACTGCGCAGCTATTATCTTCCGGCTGTTCTGATGGCTGTATATATAGTGCTTTCCAGCTCAAGAAAAGCACTTGTGATGGCAGCGGTTATGATTTTCGGAATGGCGCTTTTCTTTATAAAGAAGAAAAGCTATGTTTTCAAGCTGTTTGCGGCGCTGATAATTCTGTGCGCAGCGGCGGTTGCGGTCTTTGAGGTCCCGGTGCTTTATGAGGCGATAGGCTTCAGGTTTGAAAAGATGTTTAACTATTTTCTGGCGGGAGATATCGCCGTGGACGGAAGCATTGCTCTGCGTCAGGGCTTTGCAATGGTTGCAGCGCAGGAATTTGCGGAACATCCGTTTTTCGGCGTGGGTCTTGCGAATGTCAGTTATCTGCTGCTGCTTTATTTCGGACGCCAGACCTACGTTCACAACAACTATCTTGAAATAGCGTCCGGACTCGGAATTGCGGGACTGATACTTTACTATTGGTATTATGTATATCTTATTGTCAAACTGGTGCGCAGGGCATATAGGGGTGATCCGCTCTGTGCCTCGCTGTTCTTTCTGATGATAGTTATGATTATCGGGGAGATAACCATGGTGACATTCTATAATGCTTCCGTGCAAATTATGCTGACCGTATGTTTTTGTGCATCGAATATGAAACAGCATGACAGTGACGGGACTTATTATGACAATTACAGGAGGTGCTCGGCATGAATATTGCGGTGGCGGGGGTCGGATATGTCGGACTCGTAACGGCTGCCTCACTTGCGGCTGCGGGACATGAAGTTACCTGCATCGATATAGACGAGAAAAAAATCGGACTTCTCAGAACCGGTCACTCGCCGATATACGAAAACGGGCTTGAGGAGCTTATCAGCCAACATTCCGATCGGCTCAATTTCACATCGGACTGCTCGCTTTATTCCGATGCCGAGATAATAATAATAGGGGTCGGAACCCCGGAGCTGCCGGACGGTTCGGCTAATCTCTCGGCTGTCTATGCCGTTGCGGACAGTGTGGCGTCATATGCGTCCGACGGCGTGGTCGTTGCGGTCAAATCCACCGTCCCAGTGGGCACATGCGGGAATGTGAAAAAATATATCGAACAGAGGAATCCCAAACTTCAGTTCACGGTGGTCTCAAATCCGGAGTTTCTCTCTCAGGGAACGGCACTGTCGGATACCTTTAATGCGGACCGAATAGTGGTCGGTGCGGACGATGAGCGGTCCTTCGAAAAAATGCGGCAGCTTTATACGCCGCTGAATATTCCGATATTAAGCGTGAGTGTATGCAGCTCGGAGATGATAAAATATGCCTCCAATGATTTTCTGGCACTGAAAATATCTTATATTAATGAGATAGCCAACTTCTGCGAGATAGCGGGAGCGGATATAGACGAGGTCTCAGCGGGCATGGGGATGGATAGGCGCATAGGCAGCCGATTTCTAAAGGCGGGGATAGGCTACGGCGGAAGCTGCTTTCCGAAGGATACAAAGGCGCTCAACTTTCAGAGCGATCTTGCCGGCGTGCGGCTGAAAACCGTGAAAGCGACCATCGATATAAACCGTGAACAGCGTCTTCGCCTTATCGAGAAAGCAAGAAAATTTTATCCGTCCTTTTCGGGACTCAAAGCGGCGGTGCTGGGGCTGACTTTCAAGCCCGGAACCGATGACCTGCGCGAGGCACCGTCGATACCGAACATAGAGCTTTTGGTTGGGGAGGGCGCACAGGTCTGCGCATGGGATCCCCGGGGAGTTGACAACTATAAAAGGCAGTTTCCTGAGTCACAGATAGCTTTTGCCGAAAGTATAGACGAGGCTATAACCGGAGCCGATATCTGTTTTATTATGACGGAGTGGGATGAGGTTATAGGCTATCCCGCAGAGAATTTTGTCAAATATATGCGAAAGCCGCTGGTGTTTGACGGAAGAAACTGCTATAATATATCGGATATGATGCAGTATCCGATTGTGTATGAGTCGATAGGACGCAAAGCCGTCAATAATATAGGAAATATAGGATGAAAAATATCCGGATCGGAGGATGACCTTGAGCAATATAGTGAAACATGACACAGAAAATGCGGAAATTGAAATAAATATCATGTATATTATAGGTATCGTGCTCAAAAAGCTTTGGGCAGTGGTGCTTGCCGCCGTTATTGCGGGCGGCGCGAGTGCGCTTATAACCAAGGCTGTTGAGTCACCTACCTATACCGCGACAATGACTTTCATAGTCAACAACAAGTCCGAAAAGGATATAAGTTCCGGTGACAGCTCCGTCTCTTACAATGACATGTCCGCGTCCGCATATATGGCGAACACTTTTGTCCATCTTATGACAGGGCGAACAATGTGCCATGCCATAGCGGATTTGTGCGTTGAATATCCCAAGACTGCGGACGATGTTGAGCAGATGATAAGCGCAACGCGCAAGACGGACAGCAGTATTATAGATATGACTGTTACGGCCTCGTCTCCGGAGGAGGCGTTGGAGCTGGCAACCGCCGTGACGAAAACATATAAGGAGGTCGCCGAAGTATATTCCGGCGGAAGCATACATCTGTGTGACAATCCGGAGCTTCCCACAGAACCCGACCGTTCAACGAGTATGCTCAAAAACGGTGCCATTGGTGCCATAGTCGGCATCGTGCTGGCAGTGGCGGCAGTGATACTTGCCGAGTCTCTGAGAAACACAGTCAGAAGCCAGGAGGATATTCAGCAGAAGCTTCAGCTCAACATTATCGGTGAGGTGGCACAGGTAGGGAATACCAAGAAACGCAAGAAAAAGGATGAGGACGGCAAGGAGCTGCTTATTACAGACAAGACCTGCGGCTTTGCTTTCATAGAGACATATAAAGCGATAAGAACAAAGATAGAGTTGCTCAGCGGCAAGCATGGTTATAAGAGCTTTGTCATTTCGAGTGCCGGTGCCAATGAGGGTAAGACAACCGTTGCGGTGAACCTGTCGCTTGCCTTGGCGCAGAACGGATATTCCGTTCTGCTTATAGACGGAGATTTAAGAAAGCCGTCTGTGCTCCGGACGCTTGGAATAAAAAATATCTCCGGCAACGGAATTGCCGATATCGTCTTCGGAGGCAAAAAGTCCTCCGACGTTATAAAATATGTTGAGAAATACAAGCTGTTTGTGCTTGCGGGAAGCAAGAGTGTCCAGGAGCCAACAGAGGTGCTCTCAAATGCCAAAACCCAGGAATTCCTGGCGACCGCCAGGGAGGAGTTCGACTATGTGATAATCGATACCCCGCCCGTGGGGCTTGTGGCAGATGCCGCAATATGTGCCAACTATTCCGACAGTGCTATTTTTGTTATTCGTGAGGATACGCTGGTCATTCCGCGCATAGCGGATGCTGTTAATGATCTCACTCAGAGCGGAACGAATCTTGCAGGATGCGTGTATAACAACACCGCAGGGCTCGGACGTACCGGCTATGGCAGATATTCGCGCTCCGGCGGTAAGTACGGCTACGGCCGCTACGGTAAGTACGGCTACGGCTACGGCGGATATGAGGATCTGTATAAGAGCGAAAAAAGCAGCCGCAGACGGAGCAAATAAGAGATAAATTTTGGAATTCCGGTGAAAAAATTTCACCGGAATTTTTTGTGCAGGTGGCAAAATCCTGCCTGCTTAATATATTGGATATGGGATAGCTTTGCAAAAAAAATCCTGTGGAGGTAATCATGGCAAACGAAGATATGAATTCTTTAATGGAAAGATATATAAAACAGCTTATAGAATTTGAAAAGCGCAATACTTCGCCACGCCCTTCCGTAGAATCGGAACAGTCAGATGAACGGGCGGATGAGCGGGAAGAAACAGCTGAAAGAACACCTCAACAGATGCCTGAGAGAATGACAGGAAGAGTGCCGGAGCAGGCTGAGCCAATGGAAACGCCCGAAGGTTCCGGCAGAACTCAGACCGGCACAGGGCAAAGCAATACCGTTGAAAACGAGATTCATCGTCCCGAAAGGCTCAATGACGGTGCTCTCCCGCAGCCCCGAACCGTTTTGCGCAGTCCTGAGGAGCTCCGCTCTGCTCCTGATCTGATTCCCGAAAACACGGCGGAGGGCAGGGAAAAATATGAGGAATATAAAAAGACTATGCCCAAAAAGGGCTTTTTGAGGGTTGAGACCCTCTCGTCGAACGGACTTTATCCGGTGGGCAACAGCCGCGTTGTGGTGTGCAAAAAGCTTAACGGCGATAACTACTGCATATATGACAGGATGACGGATGCCAGCGGTATAGTGGATAATCTTGAACTTCCTGCTCCTGACAAAAACCTGTCTATGTCTCCGGAAAGAAACGGAATGATTCCATATGCAACATATGACGTGTATGTCGAGCACCCGAATTTTGTAAAAACAATTTTTGAAAACGTGCCGATTTTTGACGGGATAACGTCTATACAGTCCGTTGACATGGTGCCAACGGTCAACAGCGGCACTGAACCGTCTCCGGTGCGCATTCTCGAGAGCGAACCGGAGCAGTTGTGAGGGGTGATAAAATGGCAGAACTGCCCATTGTTCCTCAGACTATAACAGTACATTTGGGACGCCCGAACGAAGCGGCGAGAAACGTCACCGTTCCGTTCACGGAATATCTTAAAAATGTGGCGTCAAGTGAAATTTATCCGACATGGCCGGAGGATGCCATAAGAGCCAACATCTATGCGCAGGCTACCTTTGCGCTCAACAGAATATACACTGAGCATTACCGCAGCAGAGGGTATGATTTCGATATCACGAACTCAACGGCATATGATCAGGCGTATGTGAACGGCAGAGATATATTTTCAAATGTCAGCAAAATAGTAGATGAGCTTTTCAATAACTATGTCACGAAAGGAACGCAGATCCAGCCCTATTTCACGCAGTATTGCTCCGGCAAAGGGGTGACGTGTCAGGGACTTTCCCAATGGGGAACGGTGTCGCTCGCTAATCAGGGATATACGCCTTACAGAATACTTCAGTATTATTACGGCAACGATATAAATATCAAAACAGCTCCCGTCAAAAATATACAGGAGTCCTATCCCGGCAGACCGCTGCGCATAGGCAGTGTGGGCGAGGAGACACGGATCATTCAGCGTCAGCTCAACCGTATAGCCCAAAACTACCCCGCAATTCCGAAAATACCAAACGCCAACGGCGTCTTTGATTCAGCGACGAGAGAGGCTGTCAGAAAATTCCAGAGTATTTTTAACCTCACCGTTGACGGAATAGTCGGAAAGGCAACATGGTATAAGATAAAGCAGATATATGTCGGCATACTTCGCCTTGGAGAGCTGTACGGAGAGGGACTCCGGCTCAGCGATGTCGAACGTCAGTTCAAGACCGTTCTCAGGCAGGGAGACAGAGGCTCTGATGTCAGGGTAATTCAGTATTATCTGAATTTCATCGGCAGGTTTAATAATAATATCAACTCACCCGCGATAGACGGCATATTCGGACCGGAGACTTATAACAGCGTGCTGAGCTTCCAGCGGCAGTATGGTCTGGCGCAGGACGGCATAGTGGGGAGAAACACCTGGAACATGCTTCAGACGGTCTATAACGATATATTAAGCTCCTTCCCCGGGGAGTTCGCGGTTTATAATCAGTACCGCAATCTGTTCTATCCGGGCTATAATCTTGTCAACGGCAGCACGGGAAGTGCCGTCAGACAGCTTCAGGAATTTCTCCGTGTGCTGGCGAAAAACGTCGCGTCCGTGCCGACCGTTGCGGTGGACGGCATATACGGCACACAGACGGGCAATGCCGTCAACGCCGCCCAGCGGTATTTCGGGCTTCAGGTAGTGCCGTATGTAAGCCCGACGCTTTGGAACAAGCTGTTGGAGTACTATTATTATAATTCTTAGCGCATAAAAGTAACGAATTTGAAAACAATGTATGGTGCGGGAGCATTTCCGCCACCATACATTATTTTTTAAAGGGCGGGAGAGAATGGAAGAAAAACAGAAGTTTACGGATCAGTATATGGAAAATGTTGTTATGACAAACAACAGGCTGCGAGTGTCGGAGAGCTTTGACCTTGTCAGTCGGCAGATAAAAATAGGCTCGAAAAGCGCCATGCTCTATTTTATTGACGGGTTCATAAAGGACGATCTGATGGAAAAAATAATGAGCTTTATGATGGGCGCGACAGATGAAAAACTCAGCGGACTAAATACCGCGCGTGACTTTGCGGATGCGTTTGTGCCATATGTGGAAACAGAGGTCGTAAGCGACCTTGACAGCTTTGAGACCTATGTGTTTTCCGGCGCGCTGGGCATGGTTCTTGAAGGCTACCGTGATGCGGTCATAATCGATGCCAGAACCTATCCGGCACGCTCTGTCGGCGAACCGGAAAACGACAAGGTGCTCCGCGGTTCCCATGACGGCTTTGTTGAAACGCTGATTTTCAACACGGCTCTCATTCGCCGCAGAGTCAGGGACACCAATCTCACCATGCAAATAATGCAGATTGGAAAAAAGTCAAAAACGGATGTTGTGCTGTGCTATCTCGACGGTGTGGCAGACGAGGAGGAAGTAAAAAAACTCAAGAAAAAGCTGTCACAGATAGAGGTCAATGCCCTGACAATGGGACACGAGAGCCTTGCCGAATGTCTTGTGCCCAAACAGCGCTTCAATCCTTTTCCAAAGGTGAGATACACTGAACGTCCGGACAGTGCGGCCGCAAGCATATATGAGGGAAGCATGCTTGTCCTGACCGACAATTCGCCGTCCGTTATGATAATTCCGACCGGAATATTCGACTTTTTGCAGGATACAAACGATTACTATTTCCCGAGCCTGATAGGCAGTTATCTGCGGATAGTCAGAATAATTGTCTTTTTTCTGACCCTGATGCTGACTCCCGTGTGGTATCTGCTGATAGAAAATCCGGAATTTATACCTGCATGGCTCGATTTTATCAAGATAGAGGACCCGACAATGGTGCCTGTTATCGTTCAGCTTTTGATAATAGAAGTGATAATCGATGCTTTGAAACTTGCGTCTCTGAACACCCCGAATGCGCTGAGCAACTCCTTCAGCGTCATCGGCGCTCTGGTTCTCGGCGAGTTCGCGATATCGGCGAAATGGTTCGTGGCTGAGGTCGTGCTGTATATGGCATTTGTCGCGATAACAAATTTCGCACAGCCAAGCTATGAACTCGGTTATGCCTTCAAACTGTGCAGAATGATGCTTCTTATTCTCACCGCCATATTTAACCTGTGGGGCTTCATCGGAGGTCTTGTGCTTATAGTTCTGATGATAGCTTTCAACAAGACGGTAACCGGCAGATGCTATCTATATCCTCTGATACCGTTTGACTTCAAGGCTCTCACATCGCTTCTTCTCAGAAAACCGCTTCAGCGCAGCAAAAACTGAAAAAACAAATCTTTTTATCAGCCGCCCGGCATGGAACATCATCCGCACCGGACGGCTTTTAATCAGTGGTTTCTAAAAATATAAATTGACTTTAAAGGGAGGGTAAAGTACAATATGTCTATACAAAGGAGACCCCTGTATGAAAGAAAAAGAAATAGAACTTATAGAATATACAAAGACGCAGGACTTTCTCAATTGTATCACCCATGCGGCGGGAGCGGCGGCGGGGATGCTCGTCCTCATCGCGTGCACTGTGAAGACCACAAGGATAGGCTCGCCGCGCATGATAGTGTCCGCCGTTATCTACGGTTTGTCGCTCGTCCTGCTTTATACCGCTTCGGCGGTCTATCACGGTCTGCCGCCGGGTCAGGCAAAACGCACAGCCCGTCTTGTTGATCATTCCGTCATTCCCATCCTCATCGCCGGCACTGCCGCACCGTGTGCGCTCGTCACACTGTATAATTACAATATGACATGCTGCGCGCCGGTTATCATACTCTCATGGGGAAGCGTGATATTCG
>SAMEA3663263__coassemble_347_pt1 | contig 12111 bp, 11 predicted proteins | sample SAMEA3663263__metabat2_low_PE_013 | metagenome-assembled genome bin SAMEA3663263 (sample SAMEA3663263) | pig gut metagenome | biome: pig gut; feature: pig-associated habitat; material: faeces | place: China | collected 2013 | reverse complement strand
TGCCTGCGGCAGATGAAGCGGTGCTCTGAGCAGGAAGAAACAACGAGCATTGCGAAGCGCTCCAAGCGAGCAAGGCGACTATGTTTCTGACCGAAAGGGTCGTTGGTTCGAGTCCAACTTGGGGAGCCATCTTTGGGTTACTTTTTTACCCCCTCGAAAATCCTTGATTTTTCAAGGGTTTTCGTCGTTTTTATCCTAAATTTATAGTTTGAGTTTTAATGAGCCCCTTTAAGGACTAGTAGGACTCGAACCTAAGACATTTTAATATAATCACATATTTTTGACCGATATTCTATTTATTTAGATTATCGGTCTTTTTTTATGCCCAAAAATCTATACTTCCTTATTACATATCCATAATCATTATAATTATGGAGGTTCGGTATATGTATTTGAAAGTTATATGGTAAACATATTTAACTTAATCATTCCTAACTTTTGAATTTTGAGCCGAAATTATTTTTTAAAGGAGGTATCACTATTTTTAGTCAAAACGTTTTGGGTGTTGCTAGTATAAAGTCAAGTAACCCCATTGTGATTCCTATTCGTAGAGGAGGGAAATCGTAATGAGCGATTGCAAGGTAATTGCAATTACAAATCAAAAAGGTGGTGTTGGTAAAACAACTACCACGGTTAATTTGGGAGCAGGTCTAGTAAGACAAGGAAAAAAGGTTTTGCTTGTAGATGCAGACCCGCAGGGAAGTTTAACAGTATCTTTGGGAATCAAAAAGCCTGACGAACTCAATTCAACACTTGCGAATATAATGCAATCGATTGTTGAAGATAAAGAATTATTGTCAGGTTTTGGTATTTTAAGAACTGAGGACGGTATGTATTTAATGCCATCAAACATTGAATTATCAGGAATTAAAATTCGTCTTGTTAATGAAATGAGCCGAGAAAGAGTATTGAAAACTTATGTTGATACTGTAAGGGATAAATATGACTATATCCTTATAGATTGTATGCCTTCACTTGGTATCTTCATAACTGACTTTATTTTGAATGGTTTCATAACGCATTATAACATATATTGACAAATTTTTCAAATATAAACAGGGCTTTAAGTCAATCATTAAAATAATTGTAAGACGAGAATATTGAAATATGACACTTTTACTTGATTTTTAAGAAAAAATATAGTAAACTTTAACAAAAGTATAAAATGGAGATGAATTTATGAAAAAAGTGAAAGTTTCAGCAAATACGCTTCCGTCAAATGCTTTGCCTGCGGATACAGGTAAGCACATTACGACTTTTGAGTATGTATGCCTTATGCTCGCACGTGTAGGAGGTATGTTCGGCACAACTCTTACCGGTACACTTGCGGCAGCCTTTTTACACGAGCTCTATTACGGCCCTGTAGGTGTGGATTCTGACAGGATAGCAAGCATACTTGCGGTTCAGACCACTCTTACGACTGTTTGTGGCATACTGTTCGGACTGATTTCAGGTATAGTTGTTCAGAAATGGAAAACACGTTGGGGCAGATACCGTCAGTGGTATATTATCTGCCTTGTTCCTATGTTCTTGCTTACTGTGTTCTATTTCTATGTTCCGCAGAATATGTCTGTGGAAGAGATGACTTTATTCCGCTACGGAATTGCTTGTTGTCAGACAGTATTCAACGCTTTCAACAACCTTGGTGCAAACGTTGCTCAGGTGATTTCTCCTGACCATAAAGAGAAAAAGACAGTTGCAACGCTCTGGCAGCTGTCCTATTACTTAGGTTATGGCGGAGCATATATTGCAACATTTGTTTACGGACTTTTCAGCGACGATAAAAATGCAATGTATATGACTCTTGCAATTGTTGCAGCCTGTGTTACATTCATAGGTAACCTGATGTGCGGCTTGTTCTGTAAGGAAAGAATTGAGCTTCCGAAGAAACAGAAGGTTAAAATATCAAAAACTCTGTTTTCACTGTTTAAGTATAAAAACTACCGTGCATATCAGTATATGCAGTGGGTAAATGTGCTTGCAATGCTCGGCAAAATGTCAACATATCTTGCTGCGATTACCGTAGGTTCATCAAAGAACATTCTGCTTACTATCCCCACTGCGGCAGGTACGGTAGTGGGTAATCTCATAGCAGCAAAGCTTTCAAAGAAATATGAGCCCACAAAGCTTCTTAAATTCTGCGGACCTTATGCTCTTGTTTCGGCAGGTATTCTTTTTGCAATATGCTTTGTTGAAACAAAGATGGGACTTATGTTCTTCTCAGGCTGGAACAGTATATTTTTCTATGCGTTCTATTTCCTTTTCGGTGTAGGTATAGGCGTTCAGGAGCTTTCAAACTCACACTTCACAGTTGAATATTACGACTACTTGGAATGGCAGGTCGGAGAGCGAATTGAAGCAATCCAGGGCATTGTTCCCGGTTGGATTCAGACAGGACTTAACTATCTTAAAGAGCTTATGATTCCCTTTATGATTGCCTGGGTCGGTTATCAGTCATCAGCAGAGGGTGACCTTGTTGCTACAATGCAGGCTCAGCCTACATATATGACAACGTGTCTGTGGTTGCTTGCATTCCTGGTATTCGGTTATGCTCTGAGCAATCTTCTCAAGTCAATTATCCTCAAAACAATGTATAATGTAGAGGGTGAAACAAAGGAGCAGATGTACCGCGACCTGGAAAAGATGCGTGCCGAACGTCACGAGGAAAACGAGAGTTTGAATGTATAATAAAAGGAGAGCTATCCTTTGAGAATACCAATAAAAACTACTTGTATGATTTGTTATCAACCAAGGCAGTTAAATATGATATTGCGAATAGAGCATATGGTGGAGCAAATCAGGTTAACGTTAGTCCTAAAGATATAAAGAAAATTAAGTGGGATTTTCTAACAATAGATATTCAAGAAAAGATTTCCAAAATTCTTTCCACTTACGATGAACTTATCGAAAATAACAATAAGCGTATTAAGTTATTGGAGCAGATGGCAGAGAATCTTTACAAGGAATGGTTCGTCCGTTTCCGTTTTCCTAACCATGAAAATACCGAGTTTGAAAATGGCATTCCCAAAGGTTGGGAAATAAAAAAATTATTTGATGTTGCAAATGTTAAATATGGATATGCTTTTAAATCAGGTTTATTCTGCGACGACAAAACCTTGAATCCGGTTGTAAGAATCAGAGATATTCCCAACAACAAGACAAACACTTTCACTACGGAAGAATGCGATGAAAAATATCTTATCAATGATAACGCCATTGTAATTGGTATGGATGGTATTTTTCATATGTGTTTGTGGAATGGTGGAAAAGCGTTTTTGAATCAACGAGTAGTAGAAATAGAAAGCAAAATAGAAGATTTAAGTAACTTGTATCTGTATTATGCACTATACTTAAAATAGGGGAGGCTCAATGACACCTATGAATCTCTAAATTAGTCAGGGGTTCGAAAAGGTGTAGAGGTCCCAAAAACAGCAGATACTTCATTGTGTCTGCTGTTTTTCTATATTCGGCGATCTTTTCGGACGGGAAGGACGAGCGGTGCAGAGCAACAGTCCGGTGTATTGTTGCGACCGCGAGCGACCAAGCACCCGCAGGGGCGCGAATCGTGTCCTGCTTGAGTTGCAAAAAATCCCGTTCGCTTTTTGCGGGCATAATTTTTGGAAAGTAAGAATTAAGAGGGAATAGCGAAGAAATTCGGTCGCGGGGGGACAAAGTGCCAGCGGTTCGCTTTCCGTCGCAGAGTAAGCTTTGCCTGAATCCATAACTGAAGATTTTTAAATATTGATTGATTTTTCAAGTTGATATATAATAAAAATCACTTGATATATTAGTGCGGATGGCTCGTTGAAATTCGGGCATCGCAAGCACACTCTTTATATGGGCAAATAAAGCTGCATGAAACAAAAACTATATTGCTGATTTTTAAGCCTGTTGTTTTGCATCAGGCTTTCTCTTTTGTGGGGAATTGAAAGACCGTTTGATATATTTACACCTATGATGTAATCTTTATGATTACACACCCAACGTGGCTGAAAAAGCGGCAAATCGGCTTTAAAAAATATATTTTCCCAACCTTTTTCAATTTCCGGTGTCTATATAGTTGAAAGCTTTCAAGGAGAAAACAGATGGACAGACAGGATGCCGAAAGGATTACAACCGAATATTTAAAGTCGATTTACGGTTTTGCTCTGAAGCGCTGCGCTGACACGCAGGACGCAGAGGATTTGTCGCAGGAAATTGTGATGAAAGTGTTTCGTTCTCTGCTCAGTCACGATGATATTGAAGACGTCGGAAAATTCGTGTGGACGGTAGCTCACAACGCCCTCGCAAATTATTACCGCGATTGCGGCAGAGCGGTTTCCGGTGTCCCGGTCGATGATATGGCTGAATTTCTGCACGACTCCTCGGCGGATGTATTTGCCGATATAGAGTTCAGGGAAACGGCCGGCAAGCTTCATCGGGAAATCGCTTATCTTTCAAAGATGCAGCGCAAAATCATAATCGCATATTATTATGAAAATAAAAAGCAGTCGGAAATTGCGGCGGAGTTTAACATTCCTCTCGGCACAGTCAAATGGCATCTGTTTGAGGCCAAAAAAGATTTGAAAAGAGGTATGGAAACTATGAGAAATACGAGTGAACTGAAATTTAACCCTGTAAAATTTGATATGTGTCTTACCAACGGAACAATAGGCAGTAAGGGCAAAAACAGCGACTTTTTCAGAAGCGCACTGTCGCAGAACATTGCCTATGCCGTGTGGAAAGCGCCTAAGTCCGTCAATGAGATTGCGGACGCGCTGGGCGTATCTCCTGTGTATGTGGAGAGCGAGGCGGAGTATCTCTATGAATACGGATTTCTGACAAAGCACGGTGACAGATATCTCTGTAATGTTCTGATTGACGAGCCGACAAGCGAAATCAATCAAATGCGGAGTGAAATGTATGAAAAAGCTGCGACGATTTTTGCGAATGAGCTGTTTGACGCCATTTCACAGTCTGGCATTCTCGATTCGGACAGAATTATCTGCGCCGAGAAGAACGATAAAAATTATATGATGTGGGCGCTGTTCCCTTATATAGCGGCAGACTGCGGCAACGGCGAAGTCGGCATGGACGTTCCGTTTGATGAGGTCGCAACTCTGCGACCAGATGGCGGGCACAACATCTGCTATGCGAGCGTAACAGCTCCCGCTGTCGAACAGCCGAAGTTTTATGACAGCATCAAAAGGTGGAACGGTCCGTGGTGTTTTGCCGATGAAAAATATGTGTTGTGGCAAACCGCCTCCGAATGGTCGGACACCGACAGAGATATGACAAGCAACTCGGAAAACAGCAGAGATTTGACCCTGTTGAATCATTTCCTTTCCGATATCCCGCTCACAAATGAGGAATACGCACACCTTGCCGAACGGGGCTATATCAGAACCGCCGGAGATCCCGACAAAATCTTCAAGGCTGAGCTGCTGTCAGTCTGGATAAGGGATGAAGAAACAAACCGCAAACTGCTTGCTTTGGGCGATGATATTAAGGCGAGACACCGAAAGGAGTTTGAGGCTTTTAAAGCTGATTATGTTAAGGCTGTTATGAGCGCAACTCCGGAGCATCTATGTAAGATGCAGATGTTCGGTCTGCAAAATATATTCTATTGCGACGCGTGGTTTATTTTGCACTGCCTAAAACTGCTCATAGCCGAGGGCAAACTGAAGCTGCCGACGGCACAACAGCGAAAGTCAATCAGTACGGTTATACTTACGAAAAACTGATATCTCAGCCGAAAAAGGGGCACAGCCGCAAGAGCAAACAAGCTTTTGCGGCTGTGATTTTGTCAGAGTATATAATCCGATATGAAGTCGTACCAATGCACGTAGGTTTCGCCGTTGATTGTGAGCCGCTCATTGTCAGGCAGCATTTCGCCGTAAGACTGTCCGATACGCCAAGCTCTTTTGTGATTGTTGCCAAAAAAGAACCTGCGACCAGAATTGAAATAAGATATTCCAAAGCCGCCTCAAATATATACATTAAGCGGCTTCTTTTTAATGATGAATCGTTATTTAACATAAACAGTTCTTTCATTTGCGCGCCTCTTCGGGATTTACCCAAACGCACAAAACACTTTCTTTTTCTATTTGCGACGGCAAAGAACATTTTTCCATAATATATTTTTCATTGATTATCTTACATTCTGTCACATTGCCGTTTAAACAGAAATCGATCGAAATATTATCCTGCGTAGGATTGGAAATAAGAACAAATCCCGAAATGCCGTCGTAAGCCGCCACCGCATACAACCCATCATTATCTGTTTGCAGCTCAACTTGTTTTTGCCGTTTATAAAGCTCATTATACGCAACAAATGAATAATAAGCAGGAAACGGCTCGGCTGTCAACGGATTAAAAAGGGAACCGTAAATACTTACGCCGTACCGCGCGTCATAAAACATTGCGCTGTCTAAGGGCGTGTTTTGAAAAGCCAGCATCATTCCTTCAGTTAAAGCGGCATGACGCACCGTACCTCTTTGCGATACTTCGCTGTTCCATTCATTGCATATTGTTTCGGTATCAAAATATCCGAATTCGTCAAGACGGCAACGGGCATAATTTGCATATTTAATATTATTTTCAATATTATCATAGCTGTGCCATGAGAAAAAGTCCAAGGGACAATCATGTTGCTTTATATATTTCAAAAACTCTGTAAAGAACTCAATGAAATAATCTACTCTGCTCGAAGAATTGGCGGCTTTTACCGCTTGCTTACCGTTATTAATTGCATAAAAGCCGCAGCTTGCATATCCGCCGATTTTAAGAGACGGGAAACATTTTTTAAGATGCTTTGAAGCCACATCATATAATTCAAAATATTGCTCCTTTGTTCCTTTCCACATACAGTTTTCATTTATGTTCTCATAATTATCCGGCTCGTTCCAAATTTCCCAATACTTAATATTATATGTAAACCCGTCAGCCCAACCTTCGGTATAATGACGGATAATACCCTCGCATATTTTTGCCCATTTAAGATTATCGGCCGGAGGGTCTAAACGGTAAGATTTTATTAAAGCGTCGTTTTCAATCGTAACGCCCAAACGGAAAAACGGTTCAACATTATTATCGTTCAAGGCCTTAATCAAACAATCCGTGAAGGTAAAATCATAGGAATTCGGATCGTACGGGTCTGCGCTGAAATCTCTGAAAATATTAGGTATATCCACAAATCTGTTTTGTCCGTAATATCCGCCGACATCATGCAGTCTTGAATACGGTATTCCGGCTTCTTTGAGATAATGCACCATTGAAAAATCGGTTCCGCTAAACGGGGGCTGTCCCACCCCATGCATTGCTTTAATATCTCCGATTTGATGTTTCCAATTTACGGTCAGTTTTGTCATTGTAATTTCCTTTCATCCTTACGAAATATACAGAGTAAAAAAACACAAATTTTTCGTACTTTCTTTTATTATTGCCTTAGTTCAAAAGTCTCGCCCGGCTTAACCGAATATACTTCGCCGTCAGCCCAAAACCATACCTCGAAAAGAGATGGGTTAAAGACAATCGTATTATCAATATTAAATCTTAAAGAACGGTAGGCGTCGGTGTAATCATATATTTCAATGTTTGTGGCATACCATATTTCATCATGACCCGAAGCTTTCCTGCAAAAATCCTCTATAATATACCAGTTGTTGTTATCTTCAAATTCAAAGCTGTGACCCCAGAGATAAAAAAGCTTTGGGCCGCCGTTTATCGAAGGCACCGATTTATCGTTTCTTAAAAATAATTCCAGATATTCGTTAAGCTTTGGATTAGTATGATGCGCTGTCGGCATCCAACAAAGCCAGTCTGACGGCATAGCAAAATTACAGTTATCTCCGCCTAATGTTCTTGAGTAAACTATACCAAGCATTTTTATGTAGGTTTCAATATCATTAAGTGAAACGCCGCTGACAAGCTTTGTTATACCGGAATCAGGATATGCCATTCCCCGTATTATTCCTCCGAAAGTTCTCTCCAAGGTTTTGCGGCACTCAAGAATATCGTTAATTCCCTCTTCCTTAGTAACACAGCCCGGCGCTATATGTCGCTGACCGTGAACCGCAATTTCATTACCGCCGCGCAAAATGCTTTGCTTTACCTCTTCGGCGGTCATATGCCATCCGTCCCTTTTCCCGTCAAAAGCCATGCCGTTTAAATTAAAGGTTGCCTTCATACCAAAACGTTCCAATATTTCTGCCAACCTTATATCGTAAATACAACCGTCATCATAGCTTAAGGTTAAAGCCTTTGTTTTTCCGTGAGGAAAAAGCATATATCGGTATCTCATATAAATATCCTCCAATATTAATATGTAGCTTTTATAATATATTTTTTTATGATTGTCAATAGGATACGCTGCGAAACAGTTTCGGATTTCAGTCAAAAATACAATATCATAAATTAACTTGTAATTTGTAAAACTTCGCTATATAATATAAATACATAATTACCTTTTTAAAGGCGGCAGGTATATATGACGCAGCGTGAACTTGCAAAACTTGCGAATGTATCGTTTTCGACAGTTTCAAAGGCTTTTAACAATTCCGATGATATAAGCGACGAAACCAAAAATCATATTTTCAAAATTGCGAAGCAGTACGGCTGTTACGGCGAGTTCTTTAAGGGGAAATACCATAAAAAATAATAGCTATTATATGTCCTGAAATTGTAAGCAGCTATTACGCCGAATTTATTAAATGTTTTCAGACGCTTATAGAAAAAGACGGCAATATAAATAGTTTCTTGCAATGCACCGATATGCGTGATATAATAGCAACAGATTTCAGCGTTTTCTGATCAGACGCTGAAATCTGTTTTTTCGCCGGAGGGTAGTTTATGAGGAAAAGAATATTTTATACTGAGCTTGCATATGTGGCAGGTCTTTTGGGTGTGTCGGTCGGAACGGCTTTGACGGCCTCCGCGGATTTCGGAGTTTCGATGGTCGTGGCTCCCGCTTATCTCGTCTATCTGAAGCTGTCGGAATATCTTCCGTTTTTCACGTTCGGCATGGCTGAATATGGGCTGCAGGCGCTGCTGCTTCTTCTGATGATGGCTATAGTTCGCAGGTTCAAATTTTCTTATCTGTTTTCGTTTGTAACGGCGGTTCTCTATGGGCTGATACTCGACGGCACAATGACGCTTGCGGGATATATACCCATGGATATTCTTCCCATCCGCGTCATTTGCTATGTCACGGGAATAGTCTGCACCTCTGCCGGAGTTGCCTTTTTCTTTCAGACCTATATCTCGCCTGAAGTTTATGAGCTGTTTGTCAAAGAGGTGTCGGGGCATTTCAACCGAGATATAAACAAATTCAAAACCTGCTATGACTGTGTAAGCTGCGCTGTCGGCATAGCGCTGTCATTTGCTTTTTTCGGACTGTGGCACTTTGAGGGCGTAAAGCTCGGAACTGTAGTCTGCGCCCTTGTCAACGGGTTCTTGATAGGAAACTTCACAAAGCTATATAAACGTATCTGGTCATTTGAAGATGGGTTGAAGCTAAGAAAATATTTTGAATGAATTTTGACCGTTAACAAAATTTATTCCTCAACGTCCTGACGGTTCTCCTCGGCAGGCAGACCTTGAGCTATTTTAGGAAAGGAGTTGTCCGTGTCGGCGGTGGGCTGAATGTTATAGGTGCCGTATTTATTTATCAAATCAAAGACGGTGAACGGTTCGGTTGTCACAGGGTCGGTGCTCGGAACATCGCTGCGCGGGTTGTGCTCCCTGAATGATTTTTTGCTTTTTTTATTTTTACTCAAAAAATCTTGCTCCTTTCAGCTTTTTTATTAACAGTATTCCGGGATTTCACCGAAAAATATCTTTCAGTTTATAGAAAATTAAGAAAAGTTTACATTTAGACAATATGTTGTTGAATTATTTGTAAATAAATAGTATAATTATAAAAATGTGTTTTGAGGAGTGTTTTTCTTGAAGGAAGAAAACAGAAAGTATGCCCAAGAGGCCTACGAGATAGTTGAATATGCCGCCAATGAAGTCGGGTCAAGACTGCCCGGGTCGGACGGCGAAAAGAAATATGCCGATTATATGGGCGGCAAGCTCAAAGAGATCGGCATTGAGCCTACCCGCGAGGAGTTCTCTGTGTCTCCGAGGGCATCAATCGGCGGAATCCCCTATGTCGGATGGCTCAGTCTAATCATGAGCGCCCTTGTATATTTTGCCATGCACATGAGTGCTATATGGTTCGGTATGGCCCTTGCTTCGGTCGTGTGCTTAGTTTGGCTTGTGTGCAGCGTTTTCCTTTACAAGAGATGGTTTGACATGTTCTTCAAGCAGGAAATTTCGCAGAATGTCTATGGTGAGCTTCTGCCTGAGGACGGCAAGTATGACTATACTATCATTCTTTCCGGTCACACCGACACAAGCTGGAACTGGCGTCACTCAGCCAACACGGAAAAATATAAGAATAGCAGTCCGCTGCTGGGGCTTATCACAACCTTTGGTAAGGTCGGCTTCGGCGCAATATGCTTTTTCTTCCTTGCGGCGGTATCAATCGCTATGACCGTAATTTACAGCGGCGAGTTTTTCCAGTCTCCGTGGGCTGATCAGATACTCGATTCCAACTCATTTGCAATTTTTAGGTTTGCCATGCACTTTATTCCGGTAATAACAGCAATAGGCTCCTGCTTCCTTATTATGTGGGCAGATCCCAACCCAAGAAACGCCTCACGCGGCGCTATGGACAATGCAACAGGCTGTGCACTGAGCTATGAAGTAATCAAGTATTTCAAAGAGAATCCCGACAAGATGCCCAAGAACTGCCGCATCATCGACCTCAACTGCGGTTCTGAGGAGGCAGGTCTCAGAGGCTCAATGGCTTTTGCTCAGGCTCACAAGGGCGAGCCCATACTGGAGAACGCATGGAATATCAACATTGATTCGATTGCTGATAAGGATTATTTTGAGGTCATTATAAAGGATGACTGGCAGTTCTGCCGTTTTGACAAGGATCTTGAGCAGATGTTTAAGGACACCTTTGATGAGCTCGGAATAGTCAGCAAGACGAACGGATGTATACACAATCCTGTCGGCGGCTGCGACAGCACACCGATGACAAGGGCGGGCATAAAGTCTGCCACATTTGCCGCTCAGAATCCGACGCTTACTTATTACTATCACACATGGCACGATGTTCCCGAACGCTTCAGCGTTGAGACAGTCGGTGACGGATTCGATGTACTCCTCGGAGTTATTGATAAGATAGACAAATTTCAACAGTCCAACGGCTTCAACGGTCCGAGAACGAAATAATTGAATATCAAACAGCTCGCAGTTCACTTTTCAAATCTACGGGCTGTTTTTCACACCTTTTCAAGTGCTGTCTTTGACGTGAAAAAATCCCCTTATAGCTACAAAAAAATTAATGTATAAAGACAGATTTGGCAAAAATTTTTCTGAACAGCTTTCGGAAGCTTTGCAGTCGGTCAAAAAATTTTTACGCCTGTCCTTATTTTCAAACAAAGCGGTCAACATAGCGAAACCCTTATATATCAAGGCTTTTAGGGACTTTTGGAAGCTCTTAAAATCACTTTCTTTAACTGAAAAAGCCCCATTAATCTTTTGTTTAAACTTTGTTCACGATTTATTAACTTTTTAGCCTGATATTATGGTAAAGTATATCTATATTTTCAGTTGGAGGTTGTGTTTATGAATCTTAAATCGATCATCGACAAGAAGGATAAGTTTGCAGATTATATGGTGAGCGAGATTACCCATATCTGCAAAACCTTTGAAAAGAGGGAGCCGGGGTCAAAGGGTGAGCTTCAGGCCTGCGAATATATGGCGGGAGTGCTCAGGGATGAGTGCGGCTGCGACAGAGTTGAAATTGAGTCTTTCAAGGAGAACCCGGGTTCGTTTTTTGGCTGGATTTATTTCACCATAACTTTTGTGCTTGCGGCAATAGCTCTTTTCTTTGTTTTTCCACTGGCCTCCATATTGCTTATTGTCGCGGGACTTTTCATCGTGTTTATGCAGTTCGGTCTTTATAAGAAGCTGGTTGACCGTTTCTTCCCGGAAAAGACCGGCCATAACGTCACTGCTGTCAAGAGCTGCGCAGGCGAGGTCAAGCGCCGCATATTCTTCAACGGTCATCCCGAT
>SAMEA3663263__coassemble_342_pt1 | contig 12260 bp, 8 predicted proteins | sample SAMEA3663263__metabat2_low_PE_013 | metagenome-assembled genome bin SAMEA3663263 (sample SAMEA3663263) | pig gut metagenome | biome: pig gut; feature: pig-associated habitat; material: faeces | place: China | collected 2013 | reverse complement strand
ATTCTTCGCAGGAGGAGTTATTCTCGTCTGCTCATACTCCGCCTGAGCCTTTGGAGCCTCTGTCTGCTCCTTTTGCGCACTCTGAGCCATGTCCTGCTGTTCGGGAAGAACAGCTGAAGCGGGCTTGTCCTCAAAGCCCGTGGCGATAACGGTTATCATCATCTCGTCATCCATTGACTCGTCAAACGCAATGCCCCATGTGATATCGGCATCGGGATGCGCCTGCTCTGTTATAAGCTCCGCTGCGCCCTCAACATCATCAAGATCGATATCGGGAGCGGCTGTGAAGCTGATGATGACACCCTTGGCACCGGCAATCGAGGTCTCAAGCAGCGGACTGGTTATCGAACCCTTTGCCGCCTCTGTTGCCTTGTCCTTTCCGGAGGCCTTTGAGAAGCCCATGTGGGCATAGCCGGCATCTTTCATTATTGAGGTGACATCGGCAAAATCGAGGTTGACATAGCCGGGAACCTTGATAAGCTCCGATATGCTCTTGACACCGTGAAGCAGAACCTCATCGGCCATTTCAAACGCCTCGGCAAAAGTCATCTTCTGCTCGGTGCGCATAGCCTTGAGCTGCTCATTCGGTATTACAATAAGGCTGTCCACATTCTGGGCAAGATTTTCAATACCCTTTTGTGCCTGAGCCTGGCGCTTTCTGCCCTCGAATTTGAACGGGCGAGTGACCACACCAACGGTGAGGATACCCATATCCTTGGCGATGCGTGCGATGACCGGAGCGGCACCTGTGCCTGTTCCGCCGCCCATACCTGCCGTGATAAATATCATATCCGTTCCCTTGAGAACGTCAGAAATCTGCTCGCGGCTCTCCTCAGCGGCCTTTTCACCGATCTCCGGCTTGCCGCCGGCACCCTGACCTCTGGTTATCTTCTCACCTATCTGTATTTTATGCGTTGCTCTGGAATGAGTAAGTATCTGCTTGTCAGTGTTGACGGCAATAAACTCCGCGCCCAGAACGCCTGAGTCTATCATTCTGTTGACAGCATTTCCGCCGCCGCCTCCGACGCCTATAACTTTTATCTGCGTTGTCAGACCGAAGTCATTGTCAAGTTCAAACGCCATTTTTTAACCCCCAGACTTAATATAGAAAAGAGCTGAATATCCATAATAATCAGATAGATTAATTTTAGCATGGATTACAAAAAAATACAAGCACAAAAGAATAAAATTCGTATTTTATTCTTTAATATTTCATCTGAATTATTAATCTTCCGATTCGCTTGCGGCAGGCTCGGTTTCCTTCTGCTGTTTTTGCTCATTTTCCTTTTTTGAGTTGTCGGGTCTGAAATATGCTTCCTGCAGAACCGTGAGATTCAGCTCACCTGTCTGTTCGGGATTTATTTTGTCCTCATTGCTGACAGCACCCGCCGCCAAGCCAAACTTTGTGGCAAGGTCGGTCGGCGCGCCTATATGAAGCCGTATGCGCGAATCATAGACAACGGTGACATCCTCTGTGTTTGAAACATCTATCATTGTTATTTTTCCCTTGAGCGCTGTTTCATCTATCGCTTTCATTAGATTCTTGCATATCTCGGTCGGTGAAGGCTCGTCCTCTTTTGTTTCAAACTCAAGGACATGACCCAATTCGCACTTTGCGGTCTTCGGTATTTTCAGCCGCATAACATTTTCCGGCGGTTCATTTTCGCCGAGCTTTCCCAGAACCTTACCTGAGGAATTGAGCAGCATCCACTCGCCGTTCATCTGCACCGCAAGTGACACCTTGCTCTCGACAGCAGTGAACGTTAAGGTGTGCGGGAGCTTGCGTTTGATGCTGACACTCTCTATATATGGAAGTCTGACAGTGATGTTTTCCTCCGCCTCATCAAGATCGGAGGCGAACATACTTTTTCCGGTTTTCAGCCCCGAGGCCTGCCACACCTGCTCGGCGGTATATTTTTTCGTGCCGCTGACAGAGTAGCTCTCAACCTTGAAAAATACGGTTGCGCCCAAAAGCAGACCCAAAAGGACTGCCACAACCACAACAGGCATGCACACAACAGCTATGCGTCCACGTCGTTTCCATTTGCTTTTGCTGCTCATCTTCTTTTTTTGAGGTGCTTTTTTTGCCGTCTGATTTTTCTTCTGTTCCATTCCGTCACCTTTTATACTGCTGTTTCACTTTCATAAGTTCTGACTATATCCGCTCCCAGAGCGCTCAGACTTTTTTCGATATCCTGCCAGCCTCTGTCAATAAGTCTGACATTCTCAATCTCAGTGACGCCCTGCGCGGCAAGACCTGCCACTATAAGCGCCGCGCCTCCGCGCAGGTCCGGGGCATACACATGTGCGGCTTTCAGGCTCTCCACACCCTCCACCACCGCAACTCTGCCCTCAACGTCTATCTTCGCTCCGAGCTTTCTCAGCTCCTGAACATGGCGGAAACGGTTTTCAAAAATATTTTCTATCAGCATACTCGTTCCGTCAGCCGTGCAGAGCATTGCCATGACTATCGCCTGTGAGTCGGTCGGGAAACCGGGATAGGGCATTGTCCTTATGGTCTGCACCCTGCCAAGCCTTTTCGGCGCGCAGATATAAAGCCTTGACGCTCCGCTGTCAACGCGGCAGCCCGCCTCCTCAAAAGCGGAAATAACAGGTGTTATATGCGAGGGAACAACTCCCTTTATCAGCACTTTGCCGCCGGTTGCCGCCGCGGCCGCCATGAAGGTTGACGCCACTATTCTGTCCGGTATGACAGAATGTTCCGTGCCGTGAAGCGATTCAACGCCCTCAATAACTATCGTACCCTCTCCCGCGCCCTTTATCTTAGCGCCGCAGCTGTTGAGATACACAGCGAGATCTCTTATCTCCGGCTCACGCGCCGCATTGACCAGAACCGTTGTCCCCTTGGCCGTTGCCGCCGCTATCATTATATTCTCAGTTGCTCCGACGCTCGGGAATGAGAGAACTATTTTCGCGCCGCTCAGACCGTTCGGGCATGAACAGCTGAGGATTCCGCTCTCCTCCTCTATGACGGCTCCCATCTTTCGCATAGCGTTCAGATGAAGGTCAATGGGGCGAAGCCCGATTTCACAGCCGCCCGGAGTTGATACGCAGGCGCTGCCGAAACGGGAGAGCAGAGGCGCTAAAAAGACTATTGACGAGCGCATCTCATGCATGAGATGCTGGGGAATATCGCTGCGTTTGACATCACCGGAATCAATGACCAAAGCCGACTCGCGCCGTGTCACACGGCAGCCGAGATACTCAAGAATTTTCACCGCCGCGTCCACATCGGTGAGCGATGGGCAGTTATGTATTACACTGATCCCGTTGACACTCACGCAAGCCGCGAGGATAGGAAGCGCGCTGTTTTTGGAACCCTGAAGCTGCACCTCTCCCTCGAGTTTTTTTGAGCCCGTGATTCTGATAATATCCATATCCGCACCCCGCTGAGAACATAGTAAATACTCACTGCGTCCTCATCATATGCCGCAGGGGGCGTGTTTGTTACCCGCTCAGGCTATCTCACAAAGGCAGTCATATATTCGTTTTGCGGCGTCGCTTACGGACATCTCTCCTGCATTCTTGCCCATTGAGGCAAGACGGGCAGGGTCGGCAAGCAGAGCGTTTATCTCCTCCGTCAAGCGCTCGCCGCTGAGGTCTTTTTCTTCAATAACAACTGCCGCTCCCTTTTCAACCAGCGTCATTGCGTTGTGATACTGGTGATTCTCCGCCACATAAGGGGAGGGAATAAGAACCGACGGTTTGCCGAGAGCCTGTATTTCAGACAGTGTGCTGGCTCCGGCACGGTTAATGAAAATATCGCACGCCGACATACAGCGCGACATATCGTCAATATATTCCCTTATTGTAACATTTTCGAGCTTATCCGGGTCTACACCTCTCTTTTTGAGTTCATCCGCAACCCACAGTCCGCTGTGTCCCGTGGCATGGATAAAGCAGCAGTCGCCCGCCGGCGCTTTAGCGGCTATCATTTCAACGACCGCCCTGTTAATCGGCTCCGCTCCGAGACTGCCTCCTGAGGAAAGAATGAGAGGACGGTCATCCTGACCCAGTTCAAAGCGGCTCAGGGTCTTGTCCGCCTCAAAGAACTCGGCACGAACCGGAAGTCCGGTAAACACGCAGGGATTTTTCGGTTCAAGATATTTTTCCGCAGCCATGCTTGTGAGCATGACCCTATCCACCTGCTTCGCAAGAGCCTTGTTGGTCACTCCCGGATATGCGTTTTGCTCATGAATGGCGGTCGGAACGCCGAGCTTCGCGGCCATGCGTATAACAGGTCCGCTGACATAGCCGCCGAAGCCCACTGCAAGCTCCGGTTTAAATTCCTCTATTATCTTCTTGGCCTGACCCGATGATCTGAGCAGACGTGAGACCGTCTTTATATTATGCATGATACCGTCTATACTCAGGTCGCGCCGGAAACCGCTGATATCTATCATCTTTATCGGATACCCGGCCTGAGGGACAAGCTTTGCCTCCATCTTGTCGGCAGTTCCGACAAAGAGTATCTCCGCGGACGGGTTCTGCGAGCGAATGAATCCGGCAACGGAAAGAGCCGGATTTATATGACCGCCCGTGCCCCCCGCCGCAATAAGTATTCTTTGTGCCTTGAGCATAAAATCCCTCCGGTTATAAGTATTTATCATTTAAAAATCGTTTGAGAGCACAGAGACCCTCGCCTTCAAATTGTCGAGCTATTTTTAATCGCACCTGCAACAACATAAAATCACTTTTATATCTCTCAAATATTTTCTTTTGGTTCAAAAAGTTTGTGATAGTTTTTTTCTTGATATTGCAAATTAAAAGTCGTTTCCTGTGAGTTGATTTCTATTCTTCAAATGAAACATCACGCAAGTTTCACATTCTGCAACTCTACGTTTTTTGGATTTTTGAGTAACGTGACACTCCCAGCACCATTCCCATCTCCATGAGAAGAATGACAAGTGACGTGCCGCCGTAGCTGAAGAACGGAAGTCCGATTCCGGTATTCGGGATAAGGTCGGAGACAACGGCAATGTTCAAGGCTGTCTGAAGTCCGACATGAAAAACAATTCCCATGACAAGAAGCGATGAAAAAGTGTCCTTCGCGCGCATTGCGATGACAAAGCCTCTCCAGACGAGGAGAACGAAGAGCAGAATTATAAAGACAACGCGGATAAATCCGAGCTCCTCGCAGACGATGGAAAACACAAAATCGTTTTGTGGTTCAGGCATATAGAGGTGCTTCTGACGGGAGTTGCCGAGTCCGAGTCCAAACAGTCCGCCCGAGCCTATTGCGTAGAGCGACTGGTTTGTCTGCCAGCGTGCGCCGTCCGGGTCATAGTCCTTATCGAGCCACGCGACTATTCTTTCACCGGCATATTTTTTGAGAATGTCGGGATTCGTGATAAGCACGATAACGCCTATGACACCCACTATGATTATCGGGACATACCACTTATAGTTCACTCCGCCGAGGAAGGTCATAACCATTCCTATCATGAGAATGAGCAATGTTCCCGAGACGTGGTTCTCCATGAACACCAGTCCGCACATCACGGCTATGACAATAAGATAGGGGATCATCATCTTCCAATCCTTATAGATAGCCTTCTTGCGCCGCTCCATACTCCACGCACAGTACATTATCAACGCCACTTTTGCTATTTCAGACGGCTGGAAAGTCGTGAATCCGAGATTCAGCCAGCGCTTGAATTCCTCCTTGCCGGGTATCTCAACCGGGAAAATAAGCACAAGAATGAGCAGAACAAATGCTATCAGCAGAACCGCGAAAGAGATATCACGATAAAAGTCATATCTTATCTTCGATATGATATACATCAGCACAAGCCCGATAACAGCGAATATGAGCTGATTTTTTATATAGTAATACGGGTTATTCTTCACAGCCTTTGATGAATCGTACAGTGCGTTGACATAGCTCGCCGAAAACATCATAACAAGACCTATGGTAAGGAGGGCTACCACAAGCATGAAAAAGGTTATATCAAAGCTGCCTTTCGCAATATAATCCTTCGGCTTTCTGAGTGGCCAAAAGGCAAAATACTGCCTTGCAAGCTGTTTTCCGTTAAGACTGCTGCTCTTTTTTTTCTTCACCTTTTCGTTCACGGACAGCCTCCTTTCCCACATTTTACGCTGTTTTTATCACACGGCATAGCCGCCGAAATACATTACCGCTATCGCGGCAGCTCCGCCTATCGCATTGACTATTGAAAAAACTGCAACTATCTTTTTTTCTTTCCAACCGCACATCTCAAAATGGTGATGGATAGGTGCCATTTTGAATATACGCTTGCCGTGAGTGAGTTTGAAATATGCTATCTGAATAACGTCCGACGCGCCCTCAACAACATATATGATGCCGCAGAGCAGGAGAATTATCGGGCAGTTGAGCGCATATGCGGTTGCGACAACCATTCCGCCGAGGAACATCGAGCCTGTGTCCCCCATAAAGACCTTGGCGGGATTGTGGTTCCAGAAGAGGAAACCTATGCATCCGCCGATGAGCAGGCTTGCCATGAGCGACACGCCGAAAAGTTTATGCATATAGGCAATAGCGCAGAGCGACACGCCGCATGTTATCGTGACACTTGAGCACAGCCCATCAATTCCGTCCGTGAAGTTGACGGCATTAATAGCGGCATAGATGACCGCGAAACCGAATATCCAGAAGAAAATGCCCATCTCTATGTTCCCGACAAACGGAATGAACATATGCGGTTTTTTCCCCATTCCGAGATAGAGACTGAGAAGATAAGACAGAATGACCACCGTCTGAAGAACGGTTTTTTGCAGCTCCGTCAATCCGAGGTTGCGCTTTTTGACAACCTTTATATAATCATCGGCAAAACCTATGAGCGCGACGCACAAAGCAAAGAGCAGACCGCTGTAAAATTTCGTATACATCTCGCCGGGGATTATCGAATCGCCTGCGACGATGTCTCCGCCCATAAGGCGGTCTGTTATAAGTGTGACTGCCGCAGCTACTATAACTCCGGCTATAAACATTATGCCGCCCATTGTCGGCGTGCCCTGCTTTTTCTCATGCCATTTCGGTCCGATATCAAGAATAGTCTGCCCGAATTTCAGCTTGTGAAGCCACGGAATGACCGCAAATCCGAGAATTGCTGTGACAAGCGCGGACGCCGCAGCACCCATAATAATTGCAGCAACAGTGTTCATGTTTTTTCATCTCCCTGCTTTATTCGGAAATCGGTCAAAATTTTTCTGACCTCCTCCCGCTCGTCAAACGGCAGTTTTTCCCTGCCGATTATCTGATACTTTTCATGTCCCTTTCCGGCGAGCAAAACCGTATCTCCGGCTTTTGATTTTTTCAGCGCGAGAGCTATCGCCCGCCTTCTGTCCGGCTCAACAAGAAGCTTTCGGCTGCCGTCCGCTCCCGTGAGTATATCCTCTATTATTTTTTCGGGGTCCTCTGTTCTCGGATTATCCGAGGTCACAATGACAATATCCGCATATCTGCAAGCGGCACGGCACATCAAAGGTCGTTTAAGACTATCCCTGTCGCCACCGCAGCCGAACAAGGCAATAAGCCTGCCTTTGCAGGTATCCCTGAGTGCGCGAAGCACCTGTTCAAGACCATCCGGAGTGTGGGCATAGTCGATTATGACATCAGCCGGCGAGGAGCAATCCACTCTCTCAAGCCTGCCGCAGACTCCCTGCGCCATTGCGAGCGCACTCCTGACATTCTCCGGCGGCACTCCCATTTCGAGAGCACACACGGCCGCCGCCATAGCGTTATATACCGAGAAAATTCCCGGCGCATCAAAGCTTAAATGGACTGTCTGTTGATTTGAGACAAGCTCGAAGGTGACGCAATCGTTTCTGAGAATAATATTCTTTGCCGTGTAATCTGCGCAGTCCATAACCGCCGAATAGGTGACCGTCAGGCCGTCGCAAGCATCAAGAATATCTTTGGCGTGTGGGTCATCGAGATTGACAACCGATTTTTTCGCACTGCGAAAAAGCATCTTTTTTGCGTCAAGGTAATTTTCAAAGGTTTTGTGATAGTCGAGATGATCCTGTGTGATGTTCGTAAAAACCGCCAGATCAAAGCCTATCCCGCTGAGTCTGCCCTGCTGAAGCGCCTGAGACGACGCTTCCATGACACAGCTCACACAGCCCTGGGTGACCATGCGTCCGAGCATCTCATAAAGTTCGGGCGGCTTGGGCGTTGTCAGCGCCGGCTCCTCCTCCTCGTCTCCGAGAATATTCTGAACGGTTCCGAGCAGACCGCACCGCATTGAATACGGTTCGAGAATATCACGCACAAGGCAGGCAGTGGTCGTTTTACCGTTCGTGCCCGTTATCCCTATCATGCGCAGTTTGCGCTCCGGGTGACCGTTGAGCACCGCGCACAGTGCGGCATATACGCTTTTCGAATCCTTCACCAGCAGTTCATTCTCAGCTCCGGTCGGGTGTTCCGATACCACTGCGGCGGCACCGTCCTCAACCGCCTTTTTGGCTGCCGTGTGTCCGTCGAAGCTGCGGTGCTTCACGCAGACAAAAACCGTGTTCGGTCTCACGCAGCGTGAGTCATCCGTCACCCTGTCTATTTCAACATCGGATGTATACCTTCCTTCGTATTCCACTTCCCGAAGCAAAGCGGAAAGTTTCATAGCCGAATCCTTTCATGGCGCTAATCCGTGAGATCGGATACGCCGGTATTTGATTTGAAATAAACCGTTACCGTTGTGCCGTAATCGACACTTTCGCCGGCTTCTATACTCTGAGAATAGGACGCAAGCTCCGAATTCACAAGAGTATTGCCGGAAATCTTGACATTTAGTCCGGATGCCGCGGCACGCTGGTTGACCTGAGTGATTGTGAGATTGGTGAAATCCGGAACCGTCGTCTTTGTTTCAACCGGACCGCCGTCGGTATAGAGCACCACGACGCCTCCCTGCGGAATCGTCTGATATGCTCCCGGAAGCTGGCTCAAAACCTTGTCGCCGTTTCCGATTACCTTATATGTGAAGCCCTTTGACTTGAGATCGTTTATCGTGTCCGAAACGCTCTTGCCGACATAGTTCGACAGGGTGGTGTCGAGATTTTTAAGCTCGCTCTCGGTATATCTGGGCTCAACATTCAAATATTTAAGAGTGTTTTCCACCACCTGTGCGGCAACGGGAGCGGCAATCTGACCGCCCTGAATCTGACCGCCGTGAGGCTCATCTATAACTATTATAACCGCTATGCGCGCATCGTCCGCCGGGGCAAAGCAGCCGTATGAAGCAACATGCTCACCGGATTTGCTAAGCTTCTGCGAAGTGCCCGTTTTGCCCGCGACACGGTAGCCGATAACATATCCGTTTTTCGCCGTTCCCTCGTTGACAACCTTGCGCATCATTTCAGCGACAGCGTCAGCCGTTTCCGAGGAGATAACCTGACGTCTGACGGTGGACTGCGTCTCTGAAATCACATTGCCGTTTTCATCGAGCGTTTTTGCCACAACATAGGGCTTCATAAGCTTGCCGCCGTTGGCAATAGCCGAGAGCGCGGTGACCATCTGAATCGGAGTCACCTGGAAGGACTGACCGAACGAGCTGCTGGCAAGGTCGACTATCGTCATGCTCTCATGCAAGTGATAGGTCACCCCCGCAACAGGCTGTGCCTCCGCAGGCAGATCTATACCGGTTTTTTCAGTAAACCCGAACGCCTCAAAGTATTTGAAGAAATTATCAACTCCGAGCCGCTGACCCATGGTGATAAAATATGAGTTGCATGACTTTGTCAGTCCGCCTGTCATATCAAGTGTTCCGTGGACTGTGTGGTTATTGCAGTGATAGGTGCGGTTTGCGATATGTATTCCGCCCGCAACACAACTGACCTTGGTCGACGGGTCTGCAACGCCCTGATCAAGCGCCGCGCACGCGGTTATCGTCTTGAAAACCGAGCCCGGCTCATAGGTATCGCTTATATTGACGTTTCTTATTTTTCGATATATAACCGTGTATTTTGCGTTTGTTCTGTCCTCTTCCTCGGCGGTCTTAGTCTCCTCCGCCGTGAGAGTGACGCCCTTTTCCTCATTTTCCGCCTTACGCTTTTCCTGAAGCGCCTCAAATTCGGCCTGAACCTCCTCATCATTAACCTCAAGCGGAGAGTTGGGGTCATAGTCATCCTTTGTCGCCATGGCCAGTATAGCTCCGGTTTGGACATCCATGACTATACCGTTCGCGGAGGCGCACTTGTTATCGATATACGCCTGCTCGAGGGCATTTTCAAGATAGCGCTGGATATTTGGGTCTATCGTCAGCACACAGTTCACACCCTGCTGCGCATCATACACCGTCTCATACTGGAGCGGCATCGACTGACTGCGGGCATTCTTAGCCGTGACGATTCTGCCGGGAATTCCGGTGAGCATATCGTTATAGTACATCTCAACTCCCGCCTGCCCTATATCCTCGCCGTTAGTGTAGCCGACAACATGGGCGGCAAGACTGCCGTTCGGGTAATAGCGTTTGATGTCGGGGTCAACGCCTACCATCGATTTTGCGTATACAGTTTTTGTCACGGTCTCATTCGTTTCCTCGTTGGTAACGGTATACTGATAGCTGGTCTTGAGAAATTTCGAGACTTTTTCCTTTTCATCGTACTCTATTCTTCTCTTGATAACAAGATAGCGATACTTATCCTTTTTGAGCTTTGACATCAGTATGTCTCCGTCAATATCAAGCAGCTCGCTTAAGTCATTGCACAGACGTGCTCTGACATCATCGTTAGGCACACTGTAAGGATCAACAAAAACAAGCCATACCGATGCGCTCTGCGCGAGCACGTTTCCGTTCGCATCATATATAATTCCCCGTTTTGCCGGCACCGATGTATCGTAAAGCTGATTTTCTTCAGCCTTTGATTTGTAGTAGTCGGACTGGACTATCTGGATGCGGGCAAGGTTTATTATGCACGCCAAAAAAAGGACAGCAACGCCCGCAACGACAAGCCCCGAACGGATTGTCATCGTTTTTCTGGGCGACCACTTCGCCATATCCCTCATCCTTTCACAACAGTCAATGTTTTTCAGACAATATCAAAAAGTCTCATAAAATACCTGAAAAGGGCAGACCTCAATCCGCCCTTTCCGCTGTAATTGAGCATGTAAAATATATGCTGCTCAATGCTCGTACTATTCGCCCTGATCCGTTTTGTCGGCGTCCGCGCCGTAATAAACCACGGAGTCGCCGTCAGTGACCTTGACATATGTTATCTGGGAGCGACTGCTCTTGACCATTCCGAGCCGGTTGACTGCATACTCCTCGATTTCATCCATAGTCATTTTCTGCGCAAGGGCGCTCTGCAGGCGCACGTTCTCGCTTTTAAGCTGGCTTAACCGATTCTCGGCGGCCTCCTCCTGAATGGCTAAAACAGTAAGCTGCGCCCTGGAGAACAGCACCGAACCGACAAGCGAAAGCAGAACTACGGCTACCACCACTATCCTGGCTATTCGCTTGTTCGCTTCGCGGATTTCCGCTCTGATTTGAGCCTGGGTCTTCGGCTTTGCTTTCACTACCTTCTGCGGACCTGCAGTTTTCTTTTTCTGTGGCACCTGAGGCGCGCGCTGCGGCTCAAAAAGCTCAAACTTATAGGCTTCGTTGCCCTTATAATCTGCCATATCTGCTTCCTTCCTTTCCCGTAATATACTTTTAAAAATTATCTTAACTTTTCAATAACTCTGAGTCTTGCGCTTCTGCTTCTCGGATTTTCCTCAAGCTCTCTTGCGGATGGCGAAACAGCTTTCTGGGGCAAAACGCCCCTGCTCTTTTTGCCGCAGACGCACACCGGAAACTCAGGTGGGCAGGTGCAGCCCTCACAGAGAGAGGCAAAGGTCTGTTTGACGGTTCTGTCCTCAAGCGAATGGAAGGTTATCACGGCAAGTCTGCCGCCGACATTCAGCGTGTCAAACATATCTTCAAGCGCACGTGACAGCCCGTCCAGCTCACCGTTGACATAAATTCTCAGCGCCTGAAAAGTTCTGCGCGCCGGGTGTCCTCCCTCGCGGCGTGCCGCCGCGGGTATTGCCGATTTTATTATATCGGCAAGCTCAAGCGTGGTTTGAATCGGCTTTTCCTCGCGTCGGCGCACTATGGAGGCGGCTATGCGGGGAGCGAACTTTTCCTCTCCGAACTTATAAATTATCTGCTGAAGCTCCTGCTGTGAAAGCGAGTTGACGGCATCTGCCGCACTCATGCCCTGCATCGACATTCTCATATCGAGAGGTGCGTCAGCATGAAATGAAAAACCTCTTGAAGCAT
>SAMEA3663263__coassemble_337_pt1 | contig 12368 bp, 9 predicted proteins | sample SAMEA3663263__metabat2_low_PE_013 | metagenome-assembled genome bin SAMEA3663263 (sample SAMEA3663263) | pig gut metagenome | biome: pig gut; feature: pig-associated habitat; material: faeces | place: China | collected 2013 | reverse complement strand
GGTAAGGCTCAAGCTCGCTGAGAATATCCGCTCGCGTGAACGGGATAAGGGTGCTCCTGCCGCAAAGCTCGGAGCCTCTTTCGCTGGGCTCGGCGTTTTGGAGCTTCGGTGCGCCGCCCATAAAGATGAGCTTTCCGCCCTCCGCCTGAAATTTTTCAAGTCGGTCAAGCGTCGAGGAGCGCAGAGTTTCGCAGTCGGGGACGATAACAACATCATATTTCATTTCGCCGACGCGAAGGGGAGCGCCGCCCTCGCCGCACTGCTCCGGCAGAAGCGACTCGCTTATGAAATCAAAATCAACAGAACCGAAGAGCAGCCATTTTGTCAGGTTCTGAAATTTTTCGTCAAGCTCACGGCGCATCAGCCCCGATTTGTCGTTGGGGCCCCAGTGCAGCCAATAGCTTTCAACGGGGTGTATAACGCCGACGCGGACAACGGGTGTACCCCTTGTCATAGCGGTGTTGACACGTGCGAAATGATCCTCAATGCAGGAATATTTCTTGTACCACGGGGACTGATAGCTTATCGAGGCGGGATAGTCACGTTTCGCCTCGCCGGCCATGGAGACCCATGAAAGATGCTGAACACGGACGGTGACGCCGAGTGCCGCCTGCCAGTCACCGTTGAGCTTGTGACCTCTGAAATCAAAGTTCCAGTCCGTCACTCCGTAAAGCTCCGAGAGTACGCCCTCACGCCCGAACTGGTGAGCGGCAGACTGCGCCTGCTTTGCGGTGGTGTATTCCTTGTTGGAGCAGAGCATATCAATGCCCGGCAGGTCAAATCCCCTGTATGAGCGCATCGCCTCTCCGAGTGCCGCCGCCTGACTGTCAAGCGTGGGCTCTTCCATCATATGCCCGGTGAGCGCAATTCCGTTCTTTCGGCACCAGGCTCCGCAGGTGTCGGCAAACGCGGAGGAGAAACGCTCTGCAATGTGGTCGTGATAGCGGTATCTCGCAGTTGAAACCGCACCGCCGGGAAGATCCCAAAAAATTTCGGGAAGCTTCTCCATTATATCCTGATTGTATGTTTCAAAATAGGTGTCGGGGAAATCGTCCGTCCACGGCATGATAACATCGTGGGTGTCGGTTGAATTGTTGAGCCTGCTCTTGCGTGTGAACTGCGGCTCGTCAGTGAATATGGCGGGCACTGTCTCGCCGAATTCATCACCGACATATTCCTTGTATTTCTCGTGCGTCACCTCAATAAAACGCTCAATTGCTTTTTTGTCAAGGGTGTTGACATAGCTCTGATTGTTGTACCACGGGTTGGAACCGCTTATTTCAAGATATGCGTACCATTTTGTACCTTTGGCTGGTTCATCCGCACCGATGGTTTTGTAGGAGGCGAGATATCCGTTCTCATCAAGAGAAACGTCATAGCAGGCAAGAAGTCTGCCGTTCTCGCTGCGTGTGCCTCTTGAAGAGGAATCGTCCGTAAAGCCTACTGTGCCGTCATAGGGACGTGTTGTGAACAGCAGATGCCTTGCACGGAAACGCTCGTCTTTGGTCACAATTCCGCCGGCAGCTCCGGAAGGCCACCTGTCCTCATCGTAGAGCCATGCGAGCATCTTTTCTTCCTTTGCCTTGTCAACGCAGGCTCTGATGAGACGCATGAATTCCTCGCTGAGATATTCGGTCTCAAGCCCGGTGCGCACGTGCATGTGGAAACCGCCGAGTCCCATCTCCTTGAACACTTCGATCTGCCGCAGCAACTCATTTTTGTCCAGCGCACAGTTCCACGCCCAGAAAGGGGTGCCTCTGTATTCGGAAGTGGGGTTTTTGAAAAGCGAATCGGGGAGAGAGTTGAGATAGTTCTGTTTGTAGATCATCTGAATTCCTCCGAAAAATAACTTGTGTCGGTAAAAGGATGTCTTGCTATTTCAATATTATATCATAAAAATCGTTAAATTGTGTGCCAAAAATAGGGGTCGTTTGCTGTGTAATTTGACGGAAAATCGATGTCAAAGCAAAAAAATCGTCACAATATATTTACAAAGACCGAATCTTGTGATAAAATTAACAAAACCTTTAAAAGCGGTGCAGAGACGCCGACAAGGTGATGCGAAAAAAGCGGGATGTCTATGCTTGAATTTTGCCTTGCCGTGCTCTGCGGCAAGGTATTTTTTATGCTTGGGGGGCTTAAAATGGAGCGCAATGTTGAAATTATGGACAGCGGTGCATTCATGCGCACCTTAAAGCGCCTTGCCCATGAAATAGTGGAAAATAATTCCGAGCTGTCCGATGTGGCTCTCGTCGGGATTTTGCGCCGCGGTGCCACAATAGCCGATATGCTCGGTGATATAATATTTGATATTTCAGGCGTGCGTCTGCCGATAGGTTATATCGACATAACGCTCTATCGTGACGACCTTAAAGAGAAAGGAGAACAGCCGTCTGTCCGTGGCAGCAAAATTGATTTTGATGTCAGCGGGAAGACGGTTATTCTTATAGATGATGTTATCTTCACCGGCAGAACCGTCCGCGCGGCAATGGAAGCCGTTATAGAGGCGGGACGTCCGCGCAGAATAAGGCTGTGCGTTATGATTGACAGGGGGCACAGGGAGTTGCCGATAAGAGCTGATTATATAGGCAAGAATGTGCCCACCTCAATGGAGGAGCAGATAAAGGTCATGGTCGAGGCGTTTGACGGCGAGTTTGCCGTCCGCCTTGTTAAATGATAGATGCGGCAAATATTTTGATGCGGCGAAAGCGGCATTGAAACGCAGAATATTTTTGGAGGTTGAAAAAACATGTCAAAGAAAAAAGTTGATTTCAGCAAAGGCATCTATGATGCCCGCGAGCTGGGCGCACCCAAAATGCTTCTTTTGGGACTTCAGCACATGTTCGCTATGTTCGGCGCAACGGTTCTTGTTCCCGCACTCACAGGTCTGAGCGTTTCCGCAACACTTCTGTTTGCGGGTCTCGGTACTCTTCTGTTCCACCTGCTCACAAAGGGCAAGGTTCCGGCGTTCCTCGGCTCATCCTTCGCTTTCATCGGCGGCTATGCGGCAATCACACAGATAGGCACTGATGAAGCAGGAAACGCAATTCACGATTATTCGCTTCTTCCTTACGCCTGCGTAGGCGTTGCCTGTGCCGGTCTGCTTTATCTCTTGCTCGCAGGCCTTATCAAAATCTTCGGCGCCAAAAAGGTTATGCGTTTCTTCCCGCCGATAGTAACAGGCCCCATCATCATCGCAATCGGTCTGACACTTTCATCCTCCGCAATCAGCAACTGCTCCGCAAACTGGTTAGTCGCGGTTGTTGCAATAGCAATAGTTATCGTATGCAATATCTGGGGCAAGGGTATGGTCAAAATCATCCCGATTATGCTCGGCGTGCTCGGCTCTTCTCTGGTCGCCGTTATTCTGCACTTCACCGGAGTTATGCAGACTCTTGATCCCGGCAAGCTTCAGGCTTTCAAGGATGCGGCATGGATAGGACTTCCTTTCAAAATGGAAAACACCGTATTCGGCTTGTTCAGCAGAGGAGTTGACACCTCGTTCCTTGTCACCGCGATAATCACCATTATGCCCATAGCTCTTGCAACAATGATTGAGCACATCGGCGATATCAGTGCAATCTCCTCCACCTGCAATAAAAACTATATTGCGAACCCCGGACTGCACAGGACACTCCTCGGCGACGGTCTTGCGACAATTCTCGCGTCTCTCTTCGGAGCTCCCGCGAACACCACCTATGGTGAGAACACAGGCGTTCTTTCCCTCTCCAAGGTCTATGACCCCAGAGTTATCAGAATAGCGGCTGTTTTTGCGGCACTTGTTTCCTTCTCACCCAAGTTCTCAGCCCTCGTCAGCCTTATGCCCACAGCCACAATCGGCGGTGTTTCGCTCGTCCTCTACGGTATGATTTCGGCAGTCGGTGTGCGCAACGTTGTTGAGAACAAGGTTGACTTCGGCAAGAGCAGGAACGTTATCATCGCCGCTCTCATCCTTGTCCTCTCAATCGGTATCAACTATGCCGGTGCTGTCCAGATCCCGATCGGCAGCATAACCATAAGCCTCTCAGGTCTTGCAGTCGGCGCGCTTGTAGGTATCATCCTCAACGCTGTTCTTCCCGGCAAGGACTATGAGTTTGGCGCAGACGAAAAGGGTGACCAGTCAGTCAACTTCAAAGTCTGATAAACCCCAAAAATAAAATTATCCGGAGCGGGCGAACCCGTTCCGGATTTTTTGTTGTATACAATCTTGAAATCAGTAGCTGAATTTTACGGTCAGACCGTCAACCGAGGAGGCGGTCAGTCCCTCTTTTTCAAGGGCTTCAAGGAACAGATCTCTCATCTCCTCTTATGAGCAGATACTATGCTTTGAGCAGCTCGCAAAGGAACCGCACGCAGTTTTCCATATCCTCAACTTTTATGTTCTCGGCTGTGGTGTGGACGTCCCGCATACCGGTGCCGATGTTCACAACATCTATGCCGTTTGCGGCAAGATTTGAAGCGTCGCACCCGCCGAGCGTCTTTTCAAGATGCGGAGTGATGCCTGCGCGCTCATATGCGGCGAAAACCGCTTTTATAAATGGGGAGTCGGGGTTCACCGTGAAGGCGCCCGAGTGGCGCTCACTCTCGCAGGTGTAGGTCGCACCGTAAAAAGCGCATGCCTCCTCAACCGCGTCAACCGCCGTCTTTATGTGCTTCTGCACCGTATCCTCATCATAGGAGCGGAACTCCATATCGAAATCAGCCTTTGGTGCAACTATATTTGTAGCCCCCGGCGACAGGAAGTTGCTGATGTTCATCACACTTATGTCGTCAACATGCCCGACCGGTATATTGTTTGCCGCGCGGGCAGCCGCTTTGAGAGCGTGTATGCCGTCCTCGGGGCAGATCCCCGCATGGGCGGCTTTGCCGGAAAAGTGAAAGGACATGACGATATTTGCGGCGGCGGAGTTCACTATCTCTCCGATTTCCTCACCGTCAAGCACAAGCGCCGAACGGCTTTTTATCTTGCCGTAATCGGCGAATTTCGAGCCGAGCATGCCGACCTCCTCACACAGCGTGAACAGCACTTCTATCGGTCTGTGCGGTTTGCCGCTCTCAACAAGCCGGCGGGCAGCCTCGACTATTTCGGCAATTCCGGATTTGTCGTCTGCACCGAGAATGGTCGTGCCGTCCGAATAAATATATCCGTTTTTCTCATGTGCCTTTATCCCGCATCCGGGCTTCACTGTATCGGTGTGACAGCAGAGCAGTATGCTCTCACCCTCTCCCGGCAGCCAGCCGTGGATATTGAAGCCGTTTGAGTTGCAGAACTGCCCCATTTCACTGCGCTCAACCTCAAAGCCTGTTTCGACAAGCTCTTGCTCAAGCTTCAGGCAGAAATCAAGCTCATTTCCGGTTTCGCTACCGACCGATACATAGTCGATGAATGTTTTTGTAAGTCTCTGGGTGCTCATAAATGCCTCCTTGACAAAACTTTGTTATGTGATAATATTTTGTTATCAGGGTGAACCTGTAACTTTCAAAGGAATGATGAATTTTGAAAACGCTGCTTTTTCTCTGCAGCTATAAAGCGCCGTATGCGGGAAATTTTGTGTCAAGTCTGAAAGCTCTTGAAAAAGAGCTGAGCGGCAGGGGCATCACCTGCGTTTATTCGTTCGACAGCGGCGCGGTTGAGCGCGAGTGGTACAGAACGCTTGAAAACGAGGGCAGAACGCTTGAACCGTTTCATTTCGGAGCAGGCAAACTCAGGGAATATTCAGAGCTTAAGCGGATAGTTAAAAAGTATAACGCCGATGCGGTATACGCCCACTTCGGCGCGCAGTCGCTGACGGGCATTTTCGCGGCGCTCAATCCGAAAATAAAGGTGTTCTGGCATATTCATTCCGACTTCTCGCTCGGCAGAAAGCTCCCGCCGGCAAAGCGGCTGATGTATTTTGTCAATTACAGAATCCTTTCACACTTTGTATCAACGGCGGCAGTGTCCGAACAGTTGGCGGAAAAGATACCCGGCACCGTTTATATCCCGAACGGTCTGGCGGCGGACAGAGCCCCTTCTTCCCGAAGCAGGGAGCAGGTCCGGGCTGATATCGGGGTCGGCGGGGATGAGAAGCTCGCGCTGATGTTCGCCTGGTCTCCGGAGGTCAAGGGTCTTGATATTGCGGCGCAGGCAGTCAAAAGTGTCCGGACGGACGAACGTGTGATTCTCGCTGTCGTCTGTGGCAGGGAGATGAACGCCGAAAGACTGTCGGCTTGGCTTTCGGAACGCACCGGTATTTCGGGGAACGAGGACTTCCTGCGCTTTGTTCCTCCGGTCGAAAATGTCTTTGAATATTTTGAAGCCTGTGACTTCTTTATATCGGCTTCACGCTCCGAGGGTTTTCCAAGCTCGGTGCTCGAGTGCCTCGGTGCTGAGAGAACCTGTGTGTCAAGCGATATCCCCGCGGTCACCTCATGGGCAGGCGAGGTTGAGAGTGTATACTTTTTCAAGAGCGGCGATGCGTCAGACTGTGCCCGCACCGTCAAAAGGGCTGTATCCGATCCGCCGGTAGAGGAAGCGCTGAGAGCGGGCGCCGCACTGGTAAAGGAACGTTATTCGGTTGAAAACTGGTGCAGACACGTTATAGCTTTTTTAGACAACACAGCAAAACAATGATAGCACATTCTGCTTGCTTTAACAAGTGCGCAGTTGTCAAAAACCGGCATGCACACAGCAAGCTTAAACAAGTACTTTAGTTTTGAAAGGACTGACAGAATGAAATCTATATTAAAAATCGCGGCGCTTGCCGGCGTGGCGGCAGGAGCTGCGGCAGCGGCGGTTAAAAAATTCATGCCCAACGTGCTGCCCGATAAAATCGATCCCGCCGACCTCGCAAAAAAAGCGGTGAACAGCGTCAAGCTCACATTCCCTGTTGATTCCAAGTATGACAACGGCGCAGCGCTGACTCCGCCCATGGGCTGGTCGAGCTGGAACACCTTCAGAAACAGGATAGACGAGCGGCTCATAACCGAGACCGCACAGGCTATGCGGGATTCCGGACTGGCGCAGGCCGGCTATGTTTATGTGAATATCGATGACTGCTGGCAGTCCTCTATTAGAGATGAAAACGGCAGACTTCAGGGTGACTTTTCCAACTTTCCGAGCGGGATTCCCGCACTTGTTAAAAAGGTCAACGGTATGGGACTCAAGCTCGGAATATACACCTCCAATGGTACTCTGACCTGCGAGGATCTTCCGGCAAGTCTCGGATATGAAGCTGTTGATGCTCAGACCTTTGCCGAGTGGGGCGTTGAATATTTCAAGTATGATTTCTGCCATAACGTGCCGATTCCGATGAGAGCGCCTTTCATCGAGTATATATCGGTGGTCAGCGCAGACGGGGATTTTGAAAAAACCTATCCGGCACAGGAGGCAGTGCTCTCAGGAGACGCGAAGATTCTTGAGGACGAGCGGCTCGACTCAGGCAAGTTTATATCAGGTCTTTCAGCCAATGCGGGAGCCGCGGAGTTCACAGTGGATGTTGAGCACGCGGGCGAATATGTCATTACACTCGGGCTGAGAAAAAAGAGCAACAGCTTCAAGTATCTTGAACTGAAGGTCAACGGCACGCGCACATATCAGACGAAGATTCCGCCCACAAAGGGCTTTACCGCTGACGGACGGCATCAGGTGAGAGTGGAGCTTGACGCGGGCTCCAATATCATCAAGCTTTATAATCCTGTCGCCTCAAGGCAGGACAGCGCCGCTATACAGTACACAAACATGGGTCTGGAGCTAAAAAAGGCGACCCGTGAATATGCTGAGAAAAACGGCGTTGAAGAAAAACCGATAGTCTATTCAATATGCGAATGGGGCAGAAATATTCCGTGGAAATGGGGCAGCAAGGCGGGCAATCTCTGGCGCACCACTCCGGATATTCAGGCGAACTGGTCGTCAATCATCAGCATTTATGAGGTCAATGTCAAGCTCTTCAAGTATGCTTCTCCCGGCGCGTGGAACGACCCGGATATGCTGGAGGTCGGCAACGGCGACCTGACTTATGATGAGAATGTCAGCCACTTCACTCTGTGGTGCTTCATGGCGGCTCCGCTCATTCTCGGCAACGATGTGCGCAAATTCATGCGTGAGGACGGCACGGTTGACACCGATAACGAGGTGCTGAAAATTCTCACCAATAAGGATATGATAGCCATCGATCAGGATGCTCTCGGTGCGCAGTGCCGGAGGATAAAGACAAATATCGTCTCCGATACGTTGATAAAGCCGCTTGAAAACGGCGATGTGGCGCTCTGCTTTTTCAACAAGGGCGGGGAGAGCAGGCTGTTTGAGCATCGCATTAATGACATTGTCTGCCGCGCATATGTCGGCACGCCCGTGTGCGAGAGATACGAGGCGTTTGACCTGTGGAGCAAGGAAACTATTGAGGTCACCTCATCGATCTCCGCTTATGTGCCGCCCCACGGCGTCAGAGCGTTCAGAATCAGAGCGAAAAAAGACTGAAGACAGGGAGACGGAGCTATGTGCATATCTGACAAATTCAAAGGTGGGGACTATACCGTTCCGCAGCTCGACCTGAGCGTTATGCCGCAGGGCACGCCGGAGAAATATGCCTATCTCTATGAGCAGGCAGTGATTGATGACACAGGGGATTATCTCGGGCATCCGGATTCCGTCCTGCTCAAAAACGGCAATATCCTTACGGTATACCCGGAGGGTCACGGCAAGGGCGCCGTGCTTAACAGAATAAGCACGGATGGCGGCAGGAACTATACCTCACGCATAGATAGCCCGCCTGAATCGTGGAAAAAGTCTCTGGAGACTCCGACCGTTTACCGCCTTGAATTTGAGGACGGGAACACGCCGGACAAAATTATTCTGATATCGGCAAACACAAAGTGGCCGGGGTTGGACACTCCGGGCGGCTTCAACTGCTCTCTATCCTGTGACGAGGGCAGAACCTGGAGCGAATTTGAGACTTTCTATTCAAAGGCGGAGGGATATAATTATATCCCGATTGTCGGCATGGCTTCGCTGACGAGGCTCAAGGAGAACGGGAAGTTTGTTGACAAGTGGATGGGATTTTTCCACGACAGCGAATTTTATAATTATAAGACGATACTTACCTTTGACGGCAACGGCAATATGCACTGGAGCGAACCCGAAAAATATTTTGCCTCTTACAGAGAGGATGAGAAGCGCTCGCATATGTGCGAGGTCGAGGTAGTCCGCTCTGACTGCGGCCTGGGTGATGAGCTGTGCCTTATCAGCCGCTCAAACACCAAAAAGGAAAACTCTTTTCTCTCTTTTTCGCAGGACGAGGGGAAAAACTGGTCGGCTCCGGTCTATGCTCCTGCCGCGCTCAACGGCGAGCGCCACAAGGCGGACTATACGAAGGACGGCAGACTTTTTATCACCTTCCGTTCAATAGAGCGCGATGCGGAGAAGATAGAACAGAACTATGACAGATCTCCCGATTGGTTCAGTGAGGGATATGTCGCATGGGTCGGCACATACGAAGACCTGAAAAACGGTACCCAGGGGCAGTATCGGCTCAAGATTGCCCACACCTATCTTGACGGTCAGGAACAGCCTGAGAAAAAGGCAAACGCCGACACGGGCTACTGCGGGAATGTCGTGCTCTGCGACGGCACCGTTGTCACCTCGTCATATGGACAGTTCGGCGAAAAGAAAGCTGATGGCGGCTACAAAACATATGTCATCTCAAAGCGAATCCGCCTTGAGGATACGGACGAACTTGTGAAACTGCTTAGATAGTTAGGCTTCGTTCAGATTTCGGACATAGACATTATTTATATTCAGTGTGTATGGGAGGGCTCGCGCCCTCCCGATTTAGATATTAGGCGTCAGGCGTTAGGCGGTAGGGGCGACTGCGCACGTTTGCAACACCGAAATTGAGGAAGCCTGTGGGGCTCATCACGAATCGCCCGCCAAACCCGCACAAAAAAACTGTCATTCTGAGCGCAGCGAAGAATCTGAAATCTATAAATCCTCACAGATTCTTCGTCATTTCGTTCCTCAGAATGACAGACTTTTTATTTTTTGCTCCTACGGTTGCTTTTTGTATGTGTCGAAAGTGAAAGTATACCCGTTGCTCTCCTGCTTTTCGGAGCGGTCGGCGAGGCGCCAGCCGTCACGTTCGTCAAGGTTCGGGAAGAACTTTTCAGCTTCACCCGCGTCATCAACCCTTGTGACATATGCCGTGTCGCAGTAGTCGATGAGCTGCTCATAGACCGACTGACCGCCCGTGACAAAGACGTTCTCCGTATCCTCACCGAGCAGGGAGAAAAGCTCATCAAAATTGCGGCACACCGTCACGTCCGGAGCGCTCCAGCCGTCAATGTCGCACAGCACAACATTGCGTCTGCCGGGCAGAGCCTTGCTGCCGGGCAGCGAGAGAAAAGTGGCATAGCCCATAACTATGGTGCACCCCATGGTCTTTTCTTTGAAATATTTTAAATCGGCGGGGATGTGGAACAGCATTTCGTTGCCGCGCCCGATACCCCAGTTTCTGTCCGCACAGACTATCGCTTTCATCTTTTTCCTCCTCAGATGGCAACAGGGAATTTTGAGTTGAACTCGTGATATTTATAGTTTTCAAAATGTACGCTGTCGGGTGTGAATTTATAGAAATCGGTGATCGATTTGTCAATCACAAAGTCCGGGGCATCATACGGCTCACGTGAGATAAGCTCCTCAACAATCGGTATGTGCCTGTCATAGATGTGTGCGTCGGCGATGACGTGGACAAACTCGCCGGCCTCAAGCCCGGAAACCTGCGCTATCATGTGGACGAGCACGGCGTATTGGCAGACGTTCCAGGAGTTTGCCGCGAGCATATCCTGCGAGCGCTGGTTAAGAATGGCGTTGAGCTTGTTGCCAACGACATTGAAGGTCATGCTGTATGCGCAGGGATAGAGATTCATCTCGCTCAGGTCGGCGTGAACATATATGTTTGTAAGTATTCTGCGGCTCAGCGGATTGTTTTTAAGGTCATACAGAACCCTGTCAACCTGGTCGAACTCGCCCTCGGGATAGTGGTGCTTAACACCGAGCTGATAGCCGTATGCCTTGCCTATGCTGCCATCCGGGTCGGCCCAAGAGTCCCAGATATCACCTTTGAAATCGTTGACGTTGTTTGATTTCTTCTGCCATATCCACAACAGCTCGTCCACGGCGCTTTTGATGAAGGTTTTTCTTATCGTCAGCGCGGGGAACTCCTTTGAGAGGTCATAGCGGTTGACTATCCCGAATTTCTTTATTGTGTGTGCGGGCACACCGTCAGCCCATTTGGGACGGACATTGTAATCATCATCACGAAACCCGTTCTGAAGAATATCCCTGCAGTTTTCGATAAACACCCTGTCAGCGTAGCTCATTGGTCAGTCTCCTTTTATAGCTAATTATTATATTATTCCAGCCGCTCTGAGCAGCTCCGGTATACCGTGTTCAAAATCGACCCCGTATCGCACATCGGTTCCGGCCTGCTTTGTCCGCAGTATGCTGCCTCTTGTGAAGTCCACGGCTATCCGCGCGGAATCGGCAAGGGTTTTGCCGTTTAGATATGCCCCGAGCAGAGCGCTTGCATAGACGTCGCCCGTGCCGTGATAAAAGCCCTCGACAGTGGGCGCAAGCGCATAGCTTATTTCGCCCGATGTGCGGTCATATGACGCAGCCCCGACCTCACTGCCGTCAAAAGCCACTCCTGTCAGCACTACCTTTGAGGGCCCTAAGTCTGAGAGCTTTTTCAAAGTGTTCTCAACATAGTCTCTTGTGTATGGAGCGGGGATATATTTTTCTCCGAGCATGAATGCGGCCTCTGTGAAATTGGGAACGATGATATCCGCCTCGGCGCAAAGCCCGGCCATTTTTCGGGCAAAGTCCATATCAAAAACGGAATACATGGTACCCCCGTCAGCCATTGCGGGGTCCACGAGCACAACGGTTCCGTCACGCCGAAAATCCTTTATGAAATCCCTGACAATGTCAATCTGTTCAAAAGAGCCGAGAAAACCGCTGTAAACGGCGTCAAACTCGATCCCGAGGCTTTTCCAGTGCTTCGCTATGGGACGCATATCCCCGGTGAGGTCGCGGTATGTGAAGTCGGTAAAGCCGCCTGTGTGAGTCGAGAGCACCGCCGTCGGTATGACGGAGGTCTCAATACCCATGGCGGAAATTATCGGCAGAGCCACTGTCAGTGAGCATTTGCCGAAGCCGGATATATCATGTATTGCGGCAACCCGCTTGAGTTTTTGCAAGATATCATCTTCTTTCACGGCGCAAAATGCGCAGCGCCTCACTTTTTCATATTTTATCACAAAAACAGGTCGCCGACAACGAATTTCTATATCAGAGCCGATATCAGCTCATCAGTCGAAAGTCCTGAGAAATA
>SAMEA3663263__coassemble_328_pt1 | contig 12799 bp, 8 predicted proteins | sample SAMEA3663263__metabat2_low_PE_013 | metagenome-assembled genome bin SAMEA3663263 (sample SAMEA3663263) | pig gut metagenome | biome: pig gut; feature: pig-associated habitat; material: faeces | place: China | collected 2013 | reverse complement strand
AATGCTCAAAGAGCACGGAACTAATGGCGTCAGGTAGCAAGGGCAAACTGAGTTCGCCTGCCGAAAAAGACCAACCGAAAAAATATCAAACCTCATAAGGACGATTCACGAATCGTCCGCCGAACTCGCATAATATAAAAAACTGTCATTCTGAGCGCAGCGAAGAATTCCAACGTTAGATGATAAAACTTGCAAAGCCTCATTAAAACAGCCAAAAACCCGTCAGAAAAATAATTTTTTTCTGACGGGTTAATATTTATCCCCACAACTCAGCTGAGGAGTCGCGGCGTTCAACCATGTTTTTGGCGATTAGAAACAGAGAATCCTCTCTGAAAATACCGGTTCTATGTGTCTTGTTTGCGCTTGATGAAAGTATTGAGACTGTCATTTTTCCTGCACCGAATCTTCTTGATATCGGGCCGTCAGTGACTGAAACATTCTGTATGTCGCTGTATTTAAACATCAGAGTGCGCTTTGATAATATCCCTTTTGAGTAGTGGAAAACATCACTGTCGGCGGCAAGCGTTTTTGTCCTCCATGAGAGCAGACCGCAGACCGGGATGACCGCAGACAGGACTGCCGGAATTATCCAGAGCATATCCTCTGACAGAAGCGCTGCGGGTATAATTGCCAATGCGGAAAGAACAGACAGAATCAGCGGCTTTGCGAGTGCGCATCCGCTCTGGCGCAGAGTTTCTCCGCCGCAGGCGTAGTCCGGTATACATTCGCTGAAAATCCTGTTGAGCTCATCTTTTTTGACAAGCAGGGTGAGCATTGGCTTTTCGTTCTTCTCATTTCCCATTCCGACAACGGCAACCTCAACAGCATAGAGCCCGAACAGCCTCGCGGCGAACGGCTGACGCAGAAAAACCGCATTTATACGGCTTTTGTTGAATGAGTAACCGGTCTTTTTGAGCTTGCCGTGCGAGATGTAGATGTTGTCATTATCCGCCTTGACTGTGTAACCGAGAAGGTTCAGAGTGCCCACGGCGGCGGAAAGCAAGCCGCCTGCCAACATGATGACAGCGACGGGAACAGTGTCGCCGAGAGATATCTCCTCCGTGCCGAGACTGGGCAGAAGAACACCGAAAACAAAAACGAGAATTCCCTGCATGACAGGCAGCGATACGAGTGTGTGCCTTATAACGCCGGACGGTGAGAATGAGATAACTTCACGTGCCTTGTCCTGCGCAGTCGGGCTCAGAACAGAGTTATTGGCAAGCAAGGCGTTCCGGCGAGCAGTGAGCAGATCCTGAAATTGCCTTGCAAGCGGTTCGCGGAGTATAAAAACGAAGTCGGTTTTGTCAGCGGTCGCCGCCGAGTTAAGGTCAACCTTGACCTTTGCCGTCCCGACAATGCGTTCAAAAATGTTGCGTTCAAGGTTTATCGTTGCAATGTTTTTAATCGGAAGTTTTGAACTGCGGCGGAACAGAGTGCGCTTTTCGTAGATAAGATTGTCGCCCTCAATATAGAAAAAGGTTTTTCGCCACATCAAAACAGAAAACGTCAGCACAAAGATCGAAACCAAAACAAAGACCGCCGCGGCGATAAGAATTATGCGGCTCTCGGCATCGGCTATAAGCTCCGGCAGGGACTGCCAGAACTCCTTTTTGAAAACCGCCTGAATATTGTCCTCCAGCGCGTTCCAGCCGTAGATGAGGATAATGATAAACACCGCTCCGAGCCGCTCGAATATTATTGAAAAATGATTGCGTGTCGGCTTGTCAAACATAGCTTTTCTCCGTTTATTGTTCTTTGAGCTTCATTGAAATAACCTCGTTGAGGTGCAGAGCTATTTTCTCCGCCTCCTCCGGTTCGAGAAATGCGAATTTTGCGCTTGAACCCGCCGTTATTACGGATACAGCCTCAAGTCCCGTGAGTCTGTCGAGAGGACCGGATTCGATGTCTATCTGATGTATGCGGTCGATGGGTATTATGGTTCGTGATATGAAAATCAGACCCTCCACTATCTCTACGCGGTCGGGCGCAATGAGATATTTGTATCGCTTGAAGCGAATTGGCGGGGCAACGGCAAACCAGACCGCACAGAACACAGCGGCGCATATGAGAACCGTTGCCGCTGCGGGGACGGACACGTTGAACAGCAATATGAAAGCGGCGGCTGCTATTGCAAGCAGAACAGCGAGCTTCAACGCACAGGTGAGCCGCATAAGCTTAAGAGCCTTTTTTGAAAGAGTTTTGTATTCCATAATTCAACCTTATGCATTTGTTGAGCTGAAGCTGTTTTTCACGGTCTCCCAGTTGAAAGTTCCCTTGAAAAATTGCTTGAGTTCAATGAGTCTTCTAATCGGATTTGGGTTCCAGTTTTTTGAGGGTGCGGGATTTACTCCGATATCCGTGAGCATCTGTGCGAGGTTTTCAAATCTGTGCATGAAGCTTTTGAGGTCGCGGTTCTCGGCGGGCGACCAGCCGGTCTCCGCAACGGCGGAAAAACGGGGGAAGCACATATAACAGAGTTTGTCAAAGTCGCGGATATATTCAGTCCAGATGGGAGTTTCAACACCGATTATGTTGTTTTTACCCTCTTCGCTCAGACCCTTGAAATACGGGTTATAGTTATATGTCTTCTTCAGCGGCGTCATGCCGTAGGGATAGTCACAGTAGTAAAAATAGAAATCGGAAACTATCACCTTGCCGCCGTTGTTCGCAAATTCAGCAGTACGGTTTTTCTTGTCCATCCAACGCTGTGCAACGCAGTCCTTGGGCATCATGCCGCTGTTGAGGCTCTCGTTCCACACAACCGCAGTCTTGCCCCTCTGCCTGAGAAAATCTATCGCCCGGTTCACAAACCAGCCCTGAAGCTCCTCCTCATTCTGAAGTCCAAGCTCTTTCATCCTTGCCTGACATTTCGGGCACTGCTCCCAGCGCTTTTTGGGCGCCTCATCGCCGCCTATGTGGAAATTGCGTCCGGGGAACAGCTCCGCCATCTCTCCGAGCACATCAAAAACAAGCTGCAGGGCGTCATCGTTTCCGGCGCAGAGAATGTCATCGAATATTCCCTGTTTTGTGCCCACTTTCAGCTCTGTGCCCCGGCAGGAGAGCTCCGGGTGAGCCGCCAGTACGGACAGTGTGTGACCGGGGAGGTCAAATTCGGGCACAACATCTATGAATCTTTCGGCAGCATATTCAAGAACCTCACGGATTTCCGCCTTTGTGAAAAATCCGGAGTATTCCTCATTGAAGTGATATTGACCGAAATCGGATGAAGCGCGCTTTGAACCGATTTCCACAAGCTCCGGATGGCTGTCAATTTCGACCCTCCAGCCCTGGTCGTCGGTCAGATGCCAGTGCATGGCATTCATTTTGACAAGCGCGGCGGCGTCAATCAGCTTTTTTATATTTTCAACGGAGGTCATATGCCTTGCACAGTCAAGCATAAAAGCTCTGTAAGGAAAGGCGGGCGAGTCCTCAATTCTGACACACGGGCACTCGCCGCTGTTCGCAAGCTGGCTGAGGGTCTGACGGGCATAGAATTCGCCTCTGTCGCCGCCGGCGGAGGCCTTTATCTCTTTGGGCATGATGCTGAGGGTATATTCCTCCTCACCCAAAGAGCTGTCCCTCTCGACATGTATTCCGAGCGGGTCAAGATTTTTCAGGTTGATTTTGCCGCCGAGATTTACAACATTTCTGGGGTAGGGTATGACATTTAAATTGAGCATGGCTGCATCCTCCGTAAAATTAATTGTTTTCTGATTGCAGTATACAATAAAACGTGCAAAAAATCAATCAATGAAAACGTACCGCAGGGAAACTTCCCTGCGGTACGCCGGACTGCCGAAAAACTCCACGAACCGTCAAAGCACAGCTTAAAAAAACAACTTTTCTGCGACTTAAAGTTTTTCTCTCATTTTTAATTGATATCAGGTTAAAGCTTTTTGTAATACATCGCTTTGACTTCCTGCGCGAGCCGCGCTCTGCCGTACCTCTGTACGCCGACGAACGCGTCTCACTTGTCTTCGTGGCTTTTTCAACAGCCCACAGCGTGTCGGAAAATTTTTCCCGACACGCTGACGTACCGCAGGGAAACTTCCCTGCGGTACGCCGGACTGCCGAAAAACTCCACGAACCGTCAAAGCACAGCTTAAAAAAACAACTTTTCTGCGACTTAAAGTTTTTCTCTCATTTTTAATTGATATCAGGTTAAAGCTTTTTGTAATACATCGCTTTGACTTCCTGCGCGAGCCGCGCTCTGCCGTACCTCTGTACGCCGACGAACGCGTCTCACTTGTCTTCGTGGCTTTTTCAACAGCCCACAGCGTGTCGGAAAATTTTTCCCGACACGCTGACGTACCGCAGGGAAACTTCCCTGCGGTACGCATTTTAATCATTATCCTTGTCTTTGTCCTCACTGCGCTGGGCAAACCAGCCTTTTTCGCGAGGTTTTTCCTTTGTCTCTTCATTGCCGGATTCATCGGTCTTATCCTCCGGGGGAAGAATCTCAACTTTAACCTTGCCTATGCGGCGGTCCTCAACGTTCAAAACGGTGAAACGCAGGTTGCCGTATTCCACGACGTTCATCTCGCCGTCCTGAGGAAGATAGCCGAGCCGGCTTATGATAAATCCGCCTATCGTGTCATAGTCACCCTCGGGGAGAGTGACGCTGAACAGCTCGTCGAGCTCGTCAATATATGTGATTCCGTCAACAGTGAAGGTGGTGTCGTTTATCTTTGAGATCTCCTCCTCCTCATCGTCATATTCGTCCTGAATATTTCCGACGATGCTTTCGAGAACATCTTCAAGCGTCACGACTCCGGCCGTGCCGCCGAACTCGTCAACAACAATTGCCATCTGCGTGTGATTGTCGGTCATTTTCTTGAACAGGTCGGCGCACTGCATGGTTTCCGGCACAAAAACAGCCTCTCTGATTATGTCACGCAGTGTCATTTCTTCGGGCAGGTCGCTGCCAATGTATTTGAGAAGATCTTTAATATATGCGATACCGACGATGTTGTCGGGATCGTTGTCATATACCGGGATTCTTGAAAAACCGTTTTCCATTGAAAGGGTGACGATTTCACTCAGCGGTTCGTGAGCCTCGGCGGCTATCATGTCTGTTCTGTGGGTCATGATATCGCCGGCATCGAGGTCATCAAACTCGAAGATGTTGTTTATCATCTCCTTCTGAGTGTCCTCAATGACGCCTTTCTCGCCGCCGACATCGACCATCATACGGATCTCCTCCTCCGTGACGGACTCCTCATCGGCGTTCGGGTCAAAGCCGAACAGACGCACAACAGCGTTGGTGGAGACCGAAAGCACCTTGACGAAGGGCTTTGCGATTTTGGAGAACGCGAGCAGAATGCCGACAACCTTGAAAGAAACCTTTTCGGGCGCCTGCATGGCTATGCGCTTGGGCGCAAGCTCGCCGAGTACAAGTGAAAAATATGAGGTGATAAGGGTGATGACAACGAGCGAAAAGCCGTTGATAATTCCCGCGGGTATGCCGCTGAAAACCGATGCCCGCTGGATAAGCCCGGACAGCTTCTCGACAAAGGTCTGGGAAGCGGAGGCGGAGGTGAGGAATCCGGCAAGAGTCACGCCTATCTGAATGGTGGACAGGAATCTGCTTGAATCCTTTGTAAGCTTGATAACCTGTTTGGCCTTCTTGTTACCCTCCTCAGCCATCTTGCCGATTTTCGTATCGTTGAGCGAGATAATTGCAATTTCGCTCATTGCAAAAAATGCGTTGAGAAGAATAAGCACGAACAACAGCACTACCTGAAGAATAAGGTTGCTGTCAGGGTCAGGGCCATCCATAAATGGATTAGCTCCTTTCAGAATTTTTTAAATTTTTATTTTATCCGCATGGCGGAAAATAAATCTAATTTTAATTACTTATTATACACATAAAATTTTTCTGTGTCAAATGGTCTGAAACCGGATGAGAGCGTTTGAGAAAAAGTGAGAACACGCCAAAAGAACGTAAAAAAGAAAAGTTGACTATTTCAGCCGTTTTTGGCTAAAACCGGGCAAAGCCGGCTGATTTCGGCGCAGCATGCAGTGCGGCTTGCCGCAGGCTGTGCCTCACCGTGTTTTGCGCGCACGGTCTTTTTGGCGGTCTGAAAAAGACGATTTCCGTCTTATTACATTATATTATGTAAACTTGAACAAATTAGAAAATCACCGGAAGGATATTTTCTAAAAATTTTAAGTTATTTATATGTTTACATTGACGGGCAAAAATGTTACTATATTCGTGGTGTCATTTGACCACTGCCATACGTTTATCAAACTTAGGGAGGAACATATAATGGCAAGAAAGTTAAAGAGCATGGACGGCAACAACGCTGCAGCGTATGTGTCGTATGCGTTCACGGAGGTTGCGGGTATCTACCCCATAACTCCTTCGAGCCCCATGGCTGACTATGTCGACCAGTGGTCGGCGCAGGGTCAGAAAAACATCTTCGGCACAACCGTTAAGGTGGCGGAGATGCAGTCCGAAGCCGGCGCGGCCGGAACCGTTCACGGTTCCCTCGCAGCAGGCGCACTCACAACAACATACACCGCTTCCCAGGGTCTTCTTCTCATGATCCCCAATATGTATAAGATAGCGGGCGAGCTGCTTCCGTCGGTATTCCATGTATCGGCAAGATGCGTCGCTTCCCACGCGCTTAACATTTTCGGCGATCATTCAGACATTTATGCATGCCGTCAGACCGGTTTTGCAATGCTTGCGGAGACCAACCCGCAGGAGGTTATGGATCTCGGCGCGGTCGCGCATCTCGCGGCTATCAAGGGCCGTGTTCCGTTCATCAACTTCTTCGACGGCTTCCGTACCTCTCATGAGATTCAGAAGATTCAGGTCTGGGACTATGAGGATCTCAAAGAGATGTGCGATATGGACGCTGTTGAGGCGTTCAGAAAGCGCGCTCTCAACCCCGAGCGCCCCGTAATGCGCGGCTCTCATGAGAACGGAGATATCTTCTTCCAGCACCGTGAGGCGTGCAACAAGTATTATGACGCAGTGCCCGGTATCGTTGAGGAATACATGGACAAGGTCAATGCCAAACTCGGCACCGACTATAAGCCCTTCAACTATTACGGCGCACCCGATGCCGACAGAGTTATCGTCGCAATGGGCTCCATCTGCGATGTGGCAGAGGAAGTTATAGATTATCTCACCGCACAGGGTGAGAAGGTCGGAATTGTCAAGGTTCGCCTTTACAGACCGTTCTCAGCTGAGAGACTTATCGCGGCCATCCCCGCGACAGCCAAGAAGATTGCCGTTCTTGACAGAACAAAAGAGCCCGGTGCTCTTGGCGAGCCGCTCTATCTTGATGTTGTCACAGCTCTTGCGACAAACGGCGTATCCGCAAAGGTTATCGGCGGTCGCTACGGTCTCGGTTCCAAGGATACACCGCCCTCAAGCGTATTCGCTGTATATGAGGAGCTCAAGAAGGACGAGCCCAAGCACCAGTTCACAATCGGAATCACCGATGACGTCACCTGCCTTTCACTTCCGGAAAAGGAAGCTCCGAACACCGCGGCTCCCGGCACCATCGAGTGCAAGTTCTGGGGTCTCGGCGGCGACGGTACTGTCGGTGCCAACAAGAACTCCATCAAGATTATCGGTGACCATACAGATAAGTATGTTCAAGCATACTTCCAGTATGACTCAAAGAAGACGGGCGGTATCACCATCTCCCACCTTCGTTTCGGCGACAGCCCGATAAAGAGTCCCTATTACATCAACAAGGCTGACTTTGTCGCCTGCCATAACCCCTCTTATGTCGAGAAGGGCTACAAGATGGTCAACGACGTTAAGCCCGGCGGCGTATTCCTCATCAACTGCCAGTGGGATGAGGCAGAGCTTGCCGAGAAGCTCAATGCTGAGACAAAGAGATACATTGCCAAGAACAATGTTCAGCTCTATACCGTCAACGCTATCGATCTTGCCGCACAGATAGGTCTGGGCAAGAGAACAAACACAATTCTTCAGGCCGCCTTCTTTGCTCTGGCGAACGTTCTTCCCAAGGACGAGGCCATCAAGTATATGAAGGATGCGGCGACAAAATCCTTCCTCAAGAAGGGTCAGGAAATCGTTGACATGAACCACAAGGCTATCGATGCCGGCTTCGGAGCATTTGTAAAGATCAATGTTCCCGCTGAGTGGGCTGACGCTCAGGACGAGGCCAAGGCAGTCACTGAAAACGGTCCTGCGAAGCTTGTCAAGATGGTTGACAACATCATGAAGCCTGTCGGACATATGGACGGCGATTCACTTCCGGTTTCCGCATTCATGGATCATGCGGACGGCACCTTCGAGCAGGGCGCATCTGCTTATGAGAAGCGCGGCGTTGCGGTTATGGTTCCCGCATGGAATGCAGAGACCTGCGTGCAGTGCAACAAGTGCTCATTTGTCTGCCCGCATGCGACAATCCGTCCTTATCTTCTCAATGAGGAAGAGGCTGCTGCAGCTCCCGCAAACGCAATTCTTGCCGATAAGAAAGCCGGCAAGGGCAAGGGCGTTTATAAGTTCACAATGGCTGTCTCTCCGCTTGACTGTATGGGATGCGGCGTCTGCGTAGGTGAGTGCCCGACAAACTCCCTGAAGATGGTCTCCCGTGAGAGCCAGGATGATATGCAGCCCGTATTTGACTATATGGTTAAGAACGTTTCCGTCAAGGATGACGTTGCCGACAACACCGTTATCGGCAGCCAGTATAAAACTCCGATGCTCGAGTTCTCAGGCTCCTGCGCAGGATGTGCTGAGACCGCTTATGCGCGTCTTATCACTCAGCTCTTCGGCGACAGAATGTATATTTCCAACGCGACAGGATGCTCCTCCATCTGGGGCGGCCCCGCTGCTACATCACCCTATACCGTTGACAAGAACGGTCACGGTCCCGCATGGGCAAACTCCCTGTTCGAGGATAACGCAGAGCACGGTTACGGTATGCTCCTCGGTCAGAACGCAGTTCGCAACAGGCTCATAGCTAAGGTTGAGGCTATCGCTGACAGCGACAAGGCCTCCGATGAGGTCAAGGCGGCTGCCAAGGCTTATCTTGACACAGTCAATGACGGAACGAAGAACGGCGCTGCTGCTGATGCGCTTGTTGCCGCTCTCGACGGCATCGATTGTGAGGACTGCAAGGATATCGTTAACAACAAGGAATTCCTTTCCAAGAAGTCCATATGGATCTTCGGCGGCGACGGATGGGCATATGACATCGGCTTCGGCGGTGTTGACCACGTCCTTGCCTCCGGTGAGAATGTGAACATAATGGTATTCGATACCGAGGTTTACTCCAACACAGGCGGACAGGCTTCAAAGGCTTCTCAGATAGGTCAGGTTGCTCAGTTCGCGGCAGCCGGCAAGTCAATCGCCAAGAAGAGCCTTGCCGAGATTGCCATGAGCTACGGCTATGTCTATGTCGCTCAGATTGCTATGGGCGCCAACATGAACCAGACCATCAAGGCTATCGAAGAGGCTGAGGCATATCCGGGTCCGTCAATCATCATCGCCTATGCACCCTGCGAGATGCACTCTATCAAGGGCGGTATGGTCAACTGCCAGAATGAGATGAGAAAAGCTGTTGACTGCGGCTACTGGAATATGTTCCGCTTCAACCCCGCTCTCAAGGCAGAGGGCAAGAACCCGTTCACGATCGACAGCAAGCCCGCAACAGGCAGCTACCGTGAGTTCCTGCTCAACGAGGCACGTTATTCCGCTCTTACCCGTTCGTTCCCCGAGCGTGCGGAGCAGCTGTTCACAACAGCAGAGGAGAAGTCCGTTGAGAGATATGAGCACCTGCTCAAACTCAAGGAGCTCTATGCCCCCAAGGCTGACTGATAAGTCCGCAAATTTAAAACTGACCGCCGCAGGGAAACCTGCGGCGGTTTTGCTGTTTCAGATGTCAGTTTTAATCCGATCCTCACGCGAGCGCCGTGCGTTTGCCATTTGCTTTGACCGCGTTTGTATGATATAATCTGCTTAAATAAATGTATGGGAGGCAGCGGCGTGAACGGAAGAGTAATAATAGTCGGAGCGAACCAAGCATCACTGACTCTTGCGGAGTTTCTCGGCAAGGGCGGGATTGATGTGTGTGTCTATGAAAAAGAAAAGCGTGAGAATGTGTCATATGACTGGCATGACGATATGCATCCGTCTGTTTTTGCGGATGTCGGAATCCCGATGCCTGACAGCAGCATATATTTTCCAAAGGGCGACTGGAGCTTTGTGTCGCCCGATGAGGGCAGCATAACACGCATACATCAGGATAAAGATAAGGTTGACCTCTCAATCGAGCGCAGAAAGCTCAACGATTATCTTTATGAGCGTGCCAAGCCTTATGCGCATTTCTATTACGGTACCTTTGTCACAAGAGTGATAACGGACGGCAGGAGGGTTACGGGAGTTGTGCTTGATGACGGAGCGCAGATCAAAGCGGATTTGGTCGTTGACGCTTCGGGTGCGCAGTCCGTTTGCCGCTCCGGTCTGCCGGAGAGTATGGGTATACAGCGCAGACCGAATAAAGGTGAGCTGTTCGTGGCTTACAGAGCCTTTGTCGAGCGCACCCCGGGCGTACCCGATCCGGAATATACCAACAAAGCATATCTGAAGCATCTCGGTGAGCCGGGCATATCCTGGTGCATATGGGATCAGCCCTCAGACACGGTCAATGTCCTTGTCGGACGCATTGACGAGCTGAAAAAAGATGATTTCAACAGAGCATATGCGGCTCTCAGAGCGGATAATCCTATAATAGGCGACAGAGTGGTGCGCGGCGGCAGAATGTGCACCATTCCCGTCAGACGTCCGATTTCAAAGATGATAGCCGACGGTTATGTGCTTTTGGGCGACAGCGCATTTATGACAATACCGATGCTCGGAAGCGGAATGGCGAGCAGCATAAGGGCGAGCAAAATTCTTTCGGAGGTCATTCTTGAAGCGGAGGGCGGCGATCCGTTTTCCGTGCGCAATCTTTACAGATATCAGGTGCGTTTTATGCGTGAGATGGGCGCGCGTTTCAGCGGAGTTGAACTGATGAAAAACTGGCTTCTGAACGCGCCGGCGGATAAGGTTGCTTTCCTCTTTAACGCGGGTGTCCTGAGCGAGGAGGATTTGAAGGTGAGCTGTGTGGGTGAGATAATAAAGCTGACTCCCGCCTCAATCGCGCAAAAGGCCGTCAGGGGCAAAAAAGAGCTTGCCCTGCTCCTTCAGTTAAGTGCGCTGCTTGCAAAAATAAATAAACAGATAAAAATAGCTGAAAATATACCCGATGAGTATGACGAAGAAAAGCTTGCCCGTTGGCAGAAAAGATATTCATGGGCATTCGGAGCGGAGATGTAGGGTCTGTGATGAAGAAAAAGACGGTAGTTTATATATTGACGATAATATTGTCCGCCGTTTACCTGTTTGTGGCGAGCAAGGCGGCAATCGGTGACGGACGTGTCTTCGGTCAGCCTGAGGATACTCCGTCAGTCAGGGCAAAGGTTCTGCGCATAACCGATAAAGAAGATGTCTCATATGACAGCGACGGCGAGAGCACGACGAGCATGAAGATGATATACTTCGAGGCCGTCGCGCTCAGCGGCAAGGATAGAGGCAAGACGCTCTATGCCGTGCAGGAGATCGACCTGATGTTTGCCCTGAGCCAGCCTGATGTTGAGGAGGGCGACAAGGTCATGCTTGCCTATTCCCCGACACAGGACGGCAGAGCCGATTATTATCTGAGCGATTATTCACGAACGGGTCCTTTGCTTGCGCTTTGCTGCGTGTTTTTCGCTTTGTTGCTGATATTCGGCAGAAAAAAGGGTCTTGATACTATAATATCATTGGCATTCACCTGTCTTGCGGTGTTCGTGACGCTCATTCCCGCCATTCTCAACGGGAAAAATATATATTTCTGGTCAATAATAACCTGTATTTTCATAACCGTGATGACGCTTCTTCTTGTCAACGGAGCGAATATTAAGAGCCTTTCGGCAGGAATAGGCTGCGTATGCGGCGTGCTCGTCTCCGGTCTTATCGTGCTGATGATAAGAGGCTCGATAAAGCTCACCGGGCTGCTGGAGGAGGAGTGGGTGTATCTTCACACGCTTAATCCCGACAAGCCCATTGATCTCAAAGCTGTGATTTTTGCCATGATAATTGTCGGAGCGGTCGGAGCGGTAATGGATGTCGCGATGTCGATAGCCTCATCACTTTATGAGATACATGAAAAATCACCTGCTCTGTCCTCACGAGAGCTTTTGAAATCGGGTCTGACGATAGGACGCGACATTATGGGCACAATGGCAAACACCCTTGTTCTCGCCTATATCGGCAGCTCTCTGACCTGCGTGCTGCTGCTCGTGTCTTACAGTGCAAATGTCACGCAGATAGTAAACCGCGAGCTGGTGACCGTCGAAATTCTTCAGGCTCTGGCGGGTTCTCTCGGAATCCTGTCCGCCCTGCCGCTGACAGCGGCGGTCAGCACCTTCCTCCTCAAGCACTTCGCAAAGCGAAAGGAACCCGACGGGCGCTGAAACTCTACGGAGCGTTTATTGAACTTTTACGCACGAGATGACAAAGGAGCATTTTATAACATTTGTTGCGAGTGTCGCCTATGACATAGTTACACTTGTCCGGCTTTATCCGGAGCAGAGCGGCGAGCTGAGAATACCGAATACACACGGCGGCAAGCTCTATTTCTACTGCAATAAGCACGGACTTTTTGTCAGAGAGTAACTGAATTTCTGATTTTAAAAGCAAAAACAGACCGAAGAAATTCGGCCTGTTTTTGCTTTTATTTTAATCTCAGAACGAAACTTTTATGGTTTTCAGCTCAAACGG
>SAMEA3663263__coassemble_322_pt1 | contig 13037 bp, 10 predicted proteins | sample SAMEA3663263__metabat2_low_PE_013 | metagenome-assembled genome bin SAMEA3663263 (sample SAMEA3663263) | pig gut metagenome | biome: pig gut; feature: pig-associated habitat; material: faeces | place: China | collected 2013 | reverse complement strand
AGTGCGGCTCACTTGGCTTCGTGGCTTTTTCAACAGTCTCCAGCGTTTCGAAAAAGTATTTTTCGAAACGCTGACAGGGTGATGAGCCGATGGTTCATCACCCTGTTTTTTTAATCGTCATCAAGCTTGAGGACTGCCATAAACGCCTCCTGCGGCACTTCGACTGTACCGAACCGGCGCATACGCTTTTTGCCCTCTTTCTGCTTTTCAAGCAGCTTTTTCTTTCTCGTTATATCGCCGCCGTAGCACTTGGCGAGAACGTCCTTGCGCATGGCCTTGACTGTCTCACGTGCTATGACCTTGCCTCCGATGGCTATCTGAATCGGGATTTCAAAGAGCTGACGGGGAATATTATCCTTGAGCTTTTCGGCTATTTTACGCGCTCTGCCGTAAGCCTTTTCGGAGTGGATTATAAACGAGAGCGCATCGATAACATCGCCGTTGAGCAGCACGTCAAGCTTGACAAGATTTGAGCGGCGGTAATCCGATATCTCATAGTCAAAGGAGGCATATCCCCTTGTGCGTGATTTCAGAGAGTCAAAGAAATCATAGATAATTTCATTGAGCGGCAGCTCATAGAAGATATCAACCCTGTCTGATGAGATATATGTCATATCCCTGAACACGCCGCGTCTGTCCTGGCACAGATCCATTATGGCGCCGACATATTCGGAGGGGGCGTAGATATGGGCATTTGTGAACGGCTCCTCGCAATAGTCGATGTTTGCGGGGTCGGGATAGTGCGTGGGGTTGTCTATCTCAACGACCGAGCCGTCGGTCATATGAATCCTGTATATGACGCTCGGTATCGTTGTCACAAGGTCGAGGTCATATTCCCGTTCAAGGCGCTCCTGTATAATCTCCAGATGCAGAAGCCCCAGAAATCCGCAGCGAAAACCGAAGCCCAGCGCGCCCGAGGTCTCAGGCTCATAGGACAGTGACGCATCGTTGAGCTGGAGCTTTTCAAGCGCCTCGCGAAGATTTTCATAATCCGCACCGTCCGCCGGATAAACTCCGCAGAACACCATGGGATTGACCTTGCGGTAGCCGGCAAGCGGCTCCTTCGCCGGATTTTCCGCCGTGGTAACGGTATCGCCGACGCGGGCATCGCTCACAGTCTTAATCGAGGCGGTGATATAACCCACCTCGCCCGATTTAAGCTCGTCAATCGGTTCCATGCTCGTGGCGCGCATATAACCGACCTCAACAACAGTGAACTGCGCACCGGTCGCCATCATGCGCATTGTATCCCCGGCCTTGATTTTGCCCTCCTTGACGCGGACATAGACAATGACGCCCTTATAGCTGTCATAGACCGAATCGAAGATCAGCGCGCGCAGAGGAGCGTTGTCATCCGCCTGCGGAGCCGGGATGTCGCTGACTATGCGTTCAAGCACGTCCCTTATATTTTCGCCGGTTTTCGCCGAGACTCTCGGAGCCTCGGAACAGTCAAGACCGATGACCTCCTCCACCTCGTCCGCCACCCTGTCCGGGTCAGCGGCGGGCAGGTCGATTTTATTGATAACAGGAACTATTTCAAGATCGTGGTCAAGCGCGAGATAGGTGTTCGCGAGCGTCTGCGCCTCTATACCCTGCGAGGCGTCGATGACAAGCACCGCGCCCTCACACGCCGCCAGAGAGCGCGAGACCTCATAGTTAAAATCGACATGACCGGGGGTATCGATAAGGTTGAGCTCATAGATCTCCCCGTTGAGCGCCTTATAGTCCATCTTGACCGCGTGGGCCTTTATGGTGATTCCGCGTTCACGTTCGAGGTCCATATTGTCAAGTATCTGCGCTGTCATATCACGCTTCGCCACGGAGTCGGTGAGCTCCAAAAGCCTATCCGCCAGAGTTGACTTGCCGTGGTCAATGTGAGCTATAATGCTGAAATTTCTTATATTTTCCTTCTTGTTCGACAAAGCTTGTTGTCCTCTCCTCAGTCTGCAATTTCAAGTGTATCATATGACGGTTTGCCTATCCACATATCGCCGAACTTCTGACCTGCAATCTCCTCGCAGCGTTTTATCTGCTCGGGAGTCAGCGTGCATTTGCCCGTCTCCTTTTTCTCCTTTATCGCTTCCTTTATCATCTTGTGATCCTCGCCTGTCATACGGTAAGTGAAAATACTCGCGTACATCAGCGCCACAAAGATCAGCGGGAGAATAATAAACGTGAATTTCAAGCCAAATATTCCTCTTGCGGTCTGATACAGCGCGTTGCTGCCCTCCGCTCCGGTGCGGAAGCCGAACGCCTTGAGTATAAAGCCCGTTGTGGCGCTCATAAGGCCGCTTATCGTCTTCTTTATCATCGAGTTAAAGGTGGCTATAACTCCCTCACGGCGGCGACCGGTTATCATCTCGTCAACATCCGTGACATCGGGCTGGATATTCGTGGCGGTAAAGCCGGGTCCCGAGAAGCCGAAGTTGTAAAGAATTGTTGCCACAACCGTTACCCAGAAAGGTGTTTTGCTGTTGACAAAAAGGTTCAGGGCGATACCCACCGCCATGAGCGGGGTCAGAAGTCTGCCGCAGAACTGCTTGCCGAGCTTCATTGTCATGATATAGTTGAACGGGAAGCCCGACGCCTCGGCCGCTCCGGCTATCGTCTGAAGTGTGTTGAACAGATTGAATCTCTGAGCAACATATTTTATATAGTACTGGTCGGAGTTTGCATAGAAGCCCTTCGCCATATAATATGTCATGCTTATCGTGAAATAACGCCTGAACGCCTTGTTTCTGAAAACATCGCGGTATTCGTTGAGGGTTCCGCTGAAATTGAGGGGAGGCACCTGCATATCGAGCGAGCTCGGCTCCTTTGTGCATTTGAAGGTGATGAGCAGCGGCAGCGAGAACCAGAGGCACAGCACCGCTCCGAAGAACATGAATTTCGGTCTTGACGCGGCAGACATCTCCATATCCGTAAAGCCCAGCGACAGTGATACGAGCAGGAAGGAGGAAACCATTCCGACAGAATTCATTATATACTGAATAGAGTTATACTGCGTGCGCAGCGAATACTCCGGAGCCAACTCCGGAAGCATCGCCGTATGCGGCACCGCGACAAGAGTATATGCCGTGTTGTAGAGCATATACGCGAACATGTAGTAAAGCATGGTAAGCGTTGTGTTGCCGGTTGAGGATATTCCGAAAGAGTTCCACAGGCAGAAATAAGAAACGGCTATCGGGATAACGCCCCACAGCAGATAGCGCCTGTGGCGTCCGTATTTCGAGCGTGTGCGGTCGGTTATTATGCCCATGAGCGGATCCGTGAAAGCATCCCAAAAATGAGCCACAGCAATAACTATTCCCGCCTGATCAACCGTCAGTTTTTCAACCTCGGTCAGGAATGACAGGAAGTAGAGGGAAATTATGTATCCTCCGCCTCCGAAAAGAATGCTTGCGGAATTATATCCCAGCATCGGTCCTATTTTTTTGCCGAATTCAGAAAGTTTCTCTTTCACCTTATCTCCTCTTCTCTTTTTGATACTGTCAATTTTACTATAAACATCTCTTTGGTGTCAACTCAAAGACTAAAATCGGGCATTAAACGAAAACTTTTTTCGTTTAAATGTAAAGATTTTTTAAACTTTTTTTATCGATAATTTGTTGCGGTTTTAGATTTTATTCATCCTCAGCCGTTCTTTTTGGAACTTTTGCACAGTCTGAGCGCCGCCGCGCAAAAATGCATGAAAAACGGGGGCAAAAAAGGCTTTCGGAGCGCCTTGACTTTTGGCATTTTTTAGATTATTATAGGCTACAATGAATAATGAGGGGAGTAGGCGCTTATGCTAAATAATACCGAAAAAGCCATGGAAAAAATCGTTTCTCTCTGCAAAAACAGGGGCTTTATTTTTGCAGGAAGTGAAATATACGGCGGTCTTGCAAACACCTGGGATTACGGCCCTCTCGGTGCCAGAATCAAGAATAATGTCAAGGATACCTGGAGAAAAAGATTCATTCAGGAGCGCAAAAACAGCTACGAGGTTGATGCGGATATCCTGATGCATCCGAGAGTGTGGGAGGCAAGCGGTCATGTCGCCAGCTTCTCCGACCCGCTGCTCGACTGCAAGGAGTGCAAAATGCGCCACAGGGCAGACAGTCTCATCGAGGCCTTTGACCCCGACGCTCATCCCGACTCGATGACCAAGGAGGAGATGTTTGACTACATCAAGGCTCACTCCATCCCCTGCCCCCACTGCGGCAAGCACAATTTCACGGACATAAGAGAGTTCAACCTCATGTTCCAGACTTTCCGCGGCGTCACGAACAACTCCAAAAGCGTAATCTATCTCAGACCGGAAAACGCTCAGGGCGAATATGTGAATTATCTCAACGTTCAGCGTTCGATGCGTGCGAAGCTCCCCTTCAGCATCGGTCAGATAGGCAAGGCGTTCAGGAACGAGATAACTCCCGGCAACTTCACTTTCAGAACCATAGAGTTTGAGCAGATGGAGTTTCAGACTTTCTGCAAGGAAGGCACTGACAACGAGTTGTATGACTATTTCAAGGAGTACGGTAAAAAATACTTTGAGGATCTCGGCATAGCGCCTGAGCATCTGCGCTTTCATGACCATGAAAAGCTTGCGCATTATGCTAAGGCGGCCTGCGACATTGAGTTCCTCTTCCCGTTCGGCTGGGGCGAAATCAACGGAACACACAACAGAACGGATTTTGACCTGACCAGGCATCAGGAATACAGCGGTCAGAAGATGGATTATCTTGACCCTGAAACCAACGAGAAATTCATACCTTATATTATAGAGTCCACCTACGGACTTGACAGAACCGTTCTCGCGCTGCTGTGCGAGGCCTATGACGAGGAGATTATCGACGAGGAGAAGAACGACATGCGCGTTGTGCTTCATCTCCATCCGGTCGTAGCGCCCTATAAGGCTGCCGTTCTGCCTCTTTCAAAGAAGCTTTCGGAGGACGCCATGAAGGTCTATGACATGCTCTGCAAGAAGTTCATGGTGGATTTCGATGAGACCGGCTCCATAGGCAAGCGTTACCGCCGCCAGGATGAGATTGGAACCCCCGTCTGCGTAACCTTTGATTTTGATTCGCTCGAAGACAACTGCGTTACTGTCCGCGACCGCGACACCATGCAGCAGGAACGCATAGCCATATCCGACCTTGCGGATTATATCGCAAAGCGTCTGGAATTCTGAATTTTGTGAAAGGGAGACTGAGATTTATGAAGGTCAATTTTACCGAAACCGTTCTCAGGGACGCCAACCAATCGCTTATCGCGACCAGAATGCCCTTTGAGGACTTTGCGCCCGTACTTGATAAGCTTGATAAGGCGGGATACTATTCTCTTGAATGCTGGGGCGGAGCCACTTTTGACTCCTGCCTGCGCTACCTCAACGAGGATCCTTGGGAGCGTCTGCGCAAAATACGCAAGGCATGCCCGAATACAAAGCTGCAGATGCTTCTCAGAGGGCAGAATCTTCTCGGATATAAGCACTATCCCGACGATGTTGTGCGCATGTTTGTCAGAAAGAGTGTTGAAAACGGCATTGACATAATCCGTATCTTTGACGCGCTCAACGATTTGAGAAATATAGAGACCGCTGTTGACGAAACGATCAAATGCGGCGCTCACGCATCAGGCACCATCTGCTACACCATAAGCCCCATACACAACCTTGAGAGCTATGTCAAGCTCGCGAAGGAGCTTGAGTCCATGGGCGTGCAGTCCATATGCATCAAGGACATGGCGGGCATAATGGATCCTCAGGAGGCCTATGACCTCGTGAAAGCCATAAAGGAGAATGTAAAGCTTCCCCTTGTCGTTCACACCCATTCAACCACGGGTCTCGGCCCGATAACCCTGCAGAAGGCTGTTGAGGCCGGTGCGGATGTTATCGACACCGCTATCTCATCATTCTCGGGCGGCACTTCCCAGCCCCCGACAGAGACCCTCGCCTATGTTTTCGCCAAAGAGGGCTATGAGGTGGATCTTGACACTGCAGTGCTCAAGGAAATCAACGATTTCTTCAAGCCCATCCGTGCGAAGGCGCTTGAGAGCGGTCTGCTCAACCCCGTTGTTATGGCTACTGAAACTGATGCGCTCAACTACCAGATACCGGGCGGAATGCTTTCAAACCTTGTCGCGCAGCTCACGGCTCAGAACAAGCTCGACAAGCTTGACGAGGTTCTCGCCGAGACACCCAGAGTTCGTGAAGATCTCGGATATCCGCCCCTCGTAACGCCAATGAGCCAGATGGTCGGCGTTCAAGCCACCGCAAACGTGCTCGCCGGCGAGAGATACAAGAACGTCTCAAAAGAGGTTCGCAACTATATCAAGGGTGAATACGGCAGAGCGCCCGGAAAAATAAACGAGGAGCTCGCCAAAAAGATTCTCGGAGACGAGCAGCCTGTCACCTGCCGCTATGCCGATCTTCTGGAGCCCGGCATCCCCGCCGCAAGAGAATATCTCGGCGACAGGGCGACCTGCGACGAGGACGTTCTCTCCTATATAGCGTTCCCCGCTCAGGCCGAGGCCTTCTTCGACAAGAGAGACGAAAAGAAAAAGAACACTTTCTCATACAGAATAGAAAAGCTCGACTGACGGCACATGCCGATTACCGGAAAGGAAAGGTTCTAAGCTATGTTTGACAATTTTGATATGAATGCCCCGCTCGGCGAAAAGCTCGTTTTTGCCCTCCAGGTAGCATTCTTCGGAATACTTATGGTATTCCTCCTGCTCATAATTCTTGCCATATGCATCATGATAATCTCACGCGTTGTCAGGGCGGGAGAAAGCATCTCAGCAAAAAAACACGCCAAGGGCGAACCGGACTCCGGCACGGTAGTACCCGCCGCCGAAGCCATCGCGGGAACTCCGCTGCCCGATTCACAGTCAGAGGGCTCTCTCGTTCTCACCGACGTTGACGAGCCGACAGCCGCCGTTATCATGGCAATAGTCAGCGAACAGAGCGGCATTCCGCTCAACAGGCTGCTGTTCAAGTCCATAAAAAAAGTAGACTGATATCTGCGGGCGCTCAAAGCCCGGCTCAGAAAGGAACGGTTAATAATGAAATATATTGTCACGCTTAACGGCAAAAACTACGAGGTTGAGGTCGAGGAGACCGAGGCTGTAATCGTCGGCGTTACCGACGCCGCTCCCGCGGTGCCCGCAGCTCCCGCTGCTGCACCGTCACCAGCTCCCGCAGCGGCACCGTCCGCGCCTGCCGCTCCGGCCTCCGCCGCAGACGGAACCAAGGTTCTTTCACCAATGCCCGGCAACATACTCGCGGTCAACGTCTCTGTCGGAGCCGCTGTCAAGGCCGGCGATGTTCTGCTCGTGCTTGAGGCGATGAAAATGGAAAACGACATTGTCGCTCCCTGCGACGGAACAGTAAAACAGATCCTCGTTCAGAAGGGCTCGACCGTTGCCACGGACGATCTTCTCGCCGTAGTCGGTTAAAGGGGGAGCATAAATGGACATACTTGAAATTCTCAAAGGCTTCTGGGAGAGCTCGGGGCTTGCCGTTCTCACATGGAGAGAGGGTGTCATGATCCTCGTCTCGTTCGTTCTGCTCTACCTCGCCATTGCCAAAAAGTTCGAACCGCTGCTTCTGCTTCCCATCGCATTCGGCATATTGCTTGCAAACCTTCCGGGTGCGGGACTTATGGATGACCCGACGGGCATTATAGACCCGCTGAGCACCACTGTGCGGGAGGGCGCACACTGGTATGACATCGGAATCCTGCGACTGATATATGCAGGCGTCAAGAGCAGTATATTCCCGTGTCTGATATTCATGGGTGTCGGCGCCATGACCGATTTCGGTCCGCTGCTCGCAAACCCCATGAGCCTTATCCTCGGCGCGGCGGCACAGCTCGGCATCTATGTCGCGTTCATCATCGCCATACTTTTGGGCTTCACTCCACAGGAGGCGGCGGCAATAGGCATTATCGGCGGCGCGGACGGTCCGACCGCCATATTCCTCGCGTCAAAGCTCGCGGCGCATCTGCTCGCTCCCATCGCAGTTGCAGCTTACTCATATATGGCGCTCATTCCCATCATTCAGCCGCCCATTATGAGGCTGCTCACCACAAAGAAGGAGCGCTCAGTTGAGATGAAGCAGCTGCGCAAGGTCAGCAAGACAGAGAAGATTATCTTCCCCGTTGTCGTGCTTGTTATCTGTGCCTTTATGCTTCCGTCAGTGGCTCCGCTTATCGGAATGCTCATGCTCGGCAACCTGTTCCGTGAAAGCGGCGTTGTTGACAGACTCAGCGACACCGCACAGAACGCACTGACAAACATTGTCACCATCCTGCTCGGCGTCACGGTTGGCGCCACGGCAAACGGTCAGACCTTCCTCTCATGGCAGACGATAAAAATCGTCATTCTCGGTCTGACAGCTTTCATGTTCTCGACAGCCGGAGGCATCCTGCTCGGAAAGCTGATGTATGTCATCACCAAAGGCAAGGTCAATCCCCTCATCGGTTCGGCGGGAGTTTCCGCTGTTCCCATGGCGGCGAGAGTTGCCCAGTCCGAGGGACGCAAGGCCAACCCGACAAACTTCCTGCTCATGCACGCCATGGGTCCGAATGTTGCGGGTGTTATCGGCTCAGCGGTTGCGGCAGGCTATCTGCTTCTTCTGTTCGGTTGATATATAAGCTAATCAAATATCGTGCTCCCGGCTCATATGAGCCGGGAGCGGTTTTATTATAATCAATCTTGGCTCATTGCCTAAAAGCAAAAAAATATTCTAATATTGCAGCAATATATTTTTTTACATTTATTTAAGGATTTTACAAATCATCAGTTTATGTTGACTATCAACCTGTAATTTTATATAATACTATATATTGGAAGGGGGCTTTTATATGTCGGCACCGTTGGCTCAGAGACTGCGCCCGCAGACAATAGACGATATTGTCGGGCAGCGGCATCTGCTCGGCGAGGGGAAGCCTCTGAGAAACATAATTCTCTCTGGGGAGCTTCCGAATATGGTTTTCTACGGTCCGTCCGGCGTGGGCAAGACCACACTTGCAGGCATCATCGCCAAGACCACGGATCGCCATCTTGTCAAGCTCAACGGCACGACCGCCTCGACGGCGGACATCAAGGACGTTGTCGCGAAGCTGAACACATTTATCGCTCCGAACGGAATTTTGCTCTATCTTGATGAGATTCAGTATTTCAACAAAAAACAGCAGCAGACGCTGCTTGAGTACATTGAAAACGGCGATATCACCCTCATCGCTTCGACGACAGAAAACCCATATTTTTACATATACAACGCAATTCTCAGCCGTTCAACAGTGTTTGAGTTCAAATATGTTACGCCGGAGGATGTTGTGCCCGCTGTCAGGCGCGCGTTCTCATTCATGGAAAACGAGCGCGGTGAAAAATATTCAATTGAAGACGGTGTGTGCGAATATATTTCCTCCGCATGCGGCGGCGACGTCAGAAAAGCAATAAATGCCGCGGAGCTGTGTGTTCTCTCCTCCCCCGCGGAAAACGGGATGTGCTCCATATCGCTCGAAAAAGCGCGGGAGCTGACACAGCACAGCGCCATGCGCTACGACCGTGAGGGTGACGAGCACTACGACATAATCTCGGCCTATCAGAAATCAATGCGCGGCTCAGACCCCGATGCGGCGCTCCACTATCTTGCGCGTCTGCTGGAAGCGGGGGATCTTGTCAGCGCCTGCCGCAGACTGATGGTCTGCGCCTGCGAGGATGTCGGGCTCGCCTATCCGCAGATAATTCCGATAGTCAAGGCCGCCGTGGACGCCGCAAACATGCTCGGTCTGCCGGAGGCTCGCATACCGCTTGCCGACGCGGTTGTTCTTGTTGCCACAGCTCCTAAGTCAAATTCAGCGTATAACGGCATCAATGCGGCCATGGCGGATATTCAAAAGGGGCGCTCGGGACCCGTGCCCAGGCAGCTCCAGAACGTACATTTTGACGGTGAGGACAATCCGAACAAGGGGCAGTTTTATCTCTACCCCCACTCCTATGAAAATCACTGGACACCTCAGCAGTATTTGCCCGACGCACTGAAAAATGCCGTATATTACGAATACGGAAACAACCGCAACGAGCGCACAGCAAAGGAATACTGGGACAAAATAAAAAACAGTAATAAAAGCAAAACCAATAAATAAGGCAACCGCTGATTAAATTGCGGTTGCTGAAGCAAAAGAAAGGATTTTTGTATGTTCATTCCGATTCTGTCCGCCGTGACGGCAATTTTTGCAGCGCTCACAATTGTTCTGCGCCGAAAGGGCAAGTCCTTTGACGGCATGCTTTGCAAATTTATTTCAAGCTTTGGATTCATGTCGATAGCTTTCATCGGCTTTTGCTATAATCTTCAGCATCCGTTCTACTTCTGTCTTGTTGTTTTCGGTCTGCTTTTCGGTCTGGGCGGCGATGTTCTGCTCGGCATCAAGGAAATCGCGCCGAAATATAAGAACAAGCTTATCTCCCTCGGAACGCTCTCTTTCCTCATAAGCCACGTTTTTTACCTCTCCGCATTCTTCAGAGAGGAGCCTGGATTCTCTTTTATCCCGCTTCTCGTGACCGCCGTGTTGACTGCTGTTATCGCGGTTCTCATCAAAGTTTTCAAGATGAAGGTTGACAACAAAATGTATGTTCTGATGATCATATATTCCTTCCTCATCGCCTATTCAGCCGCCATCGCCGGATACATATACTTCGTCACAAAGCGAGAAACATTCCTCATCGCATTCATTGCCTCGCTTTTGTTCGTTTTCAGCGACTCCGTGCTGTCCTTTGTATATTTCACACCCACGAAGAGCAAGAACAGACTTGTGACCTTGGAGCTGACAACATATTATATCGGTCAGATTCTCATGGCAGTCACGGTTTATACCATATAGCCATACCGCAAAATCCGTTTCAAAACGTTAAAAGGCAATTCCGATGTTTCGGAATTGCCTTTATTTTATAGCACGTTATATTGTATAAAATCAAGAAAGCGGCTGTGTTTGAAGAGCAACAGGTTTTATTCTGCCGCCGCCTGCATGACCCTATTGGCTATCGGTGCTGCGGCGCTTATTCCCTCGCCGCCGTTTTCAACCACCACAACAATCGCAAGCGGCAGATCATCCCTCTGCGAAAATCCCACAAACCACGAATGCGGGTCGCCGTCTGCGACCTCGGCGGTGCCGGTCTTGCCGCAAAATTCAAGTCCCGGGAAGCGCCATTCGCCATACTGATTAATAACATTTTTTCTGAGCATTCCCGCTATTGTCTGAGCTGTCTGACTGCTCATATATTTAAGCTCTTTCGTCTGAATTGAGAAGGAATTATCACTCATAAGGAGCTTGGGATTTGGGGCGCTTCCGCCGTTTGCTATTGCCCCCATCACCGTGAGCATCTGGCAGGGATTCGCAAGTGTGGTATACTGACCGATTCCGGCCCAGCCCCTGTCTACACTCACCGCCTCGCTCAAATCAAAAAAGCTTTTTGTAACACTGATTCCGTCAATGGTTATGCGCTGATTAAAGCCGAGCTGTTCCGCTGTCTTCGTAAGCGCTTCATTTCCCAGTTCCTCGGCTATACAGGCGAACGCGCTGTTGCAGGACTTGCTCAGAGCCTGTTCGAAATTGAGCTTTCCGTGAACTCCATTGCAGCGCACCTCTCCGGTGGAGGTCTGATAGGCACCGTTACAGGTGAAGGTTCTTGAGTTGATATCCGGAATATTCTCTATCGCACTGATTGCCGTGATCACCTTGAAGGTTGAACCCGGAGTGAATACACCCGACAGGAAACGGTTGAGATATATTCCGTCATACTTGCCGCTCGTATCCGAGTCTATATCATCCGGCTTGTTATTCGGGTCATATGTGGGTGAGGAGACCATGCACAGTATCTCTCCGGTCTTATAGTTATATACCCCAACTGTGCCTTTTCTGTCGCCGAGCGCATTGAGCGCAACGGCGCACAAATCCGAGTCTATCGTCAGCTTTATATCATTTCCCGCGCCGTTTTTCTTCAGCTCATATACTCCGTTCAAAAAGCTGTAACCGGTGAGCTCCGAGCGGAACACGGTGTGCGCTCCAGTGGCTATAAAGCCCTCAAGATCTCCCACGGCGTGAAGGGTCGCGCGTCTTATTGTCTTGCTCTCATTATAAGTGCGTTTTCCGTCCACGGTTGAGGCGAGAACCTTGCCGTTTCTGTCGTATATCGTTCCCGCCGAGACTATCTGACCTGACGAATATATGTGAAGATTGGCACGCTTGAAAACCCATTCCTGCGCATTGACAACAAAGGTTGAAACAAGAATTATCAGACCCGCGAGGAAAGCGGCCGTGAACGCAAACATTATCTTTGATCGTCTTGCGATGCCTTTCATTAAAAATCAGTCCTTTCGCATAAATCTCCCGCCGTTAACCTTGTGAATCGGAGAAATAGCGTGAGCCTATCCATGTGCGGTTATCTGCCGCCTTGATGAACGCCAGCAGTGCCCAGCAGCAGATTACACTTGAGCCTCCGCGGCTGACAAACGGCATTGTGACACCTGTCAGCGGCAGCAGGTCTGTCACACCGAAAACATTGAGTGCCGTCTGGAACAGCAGGAGCGAACCCGCAGCTATACCTGAAATCGCATAGAACGCTGAGCGCGCTCCGCTCGCACAGCGTATGCTGTGAAACGCTATAAGCAAAATGCACACAACCGCCAGTATTCCGATAATTATTCCCCACTCCTCGCAGAGCATGCCGAACACCAGATCCTCCGTGGCGGCGGAGACGGTTTTTAGATTTCCTTTTCCTATTCCGACCCCCAGCAGTCCTCCGCTGACACTGTATATCAGCACACGGCTCTGCTGATAGCCCTTTCCGTACATATCGTCCCAGACATGACGGTAGGTTGCGAAACGCTCCATGACGAAGTCCGAACGTATCAGAACTACAAGTCCGGCTGCCATAGCCGCCGCAACACAGACCAATATCAGCGTTCTGAAATCACCCGAACGCATAAAGGCCAGAACAAGGAAGGTGAAGAAGAATATGAGCGCCGTTCCGAGATCCCGCATGAGGAACAGCAG
>SAMEA3663263__coassemble_319_pt1 | contig 13133 bp, 7 predicted proteins | sample SAMEA3663263__metabat2_low_PE_013 | metagenome-assembled genome bin SAMEA3663263 (sample SAMEA3663263) | pig gut metagenome | biome: pig gut; feature: pig-associated habitat; material: faeces | place: China | collected 2013 | reverse complement strand
GCCCGTTTGTCCGAGCGCTGTAAAATTGCCGTACTCGCCGTTATATATAACCGTTATTTTCTCTCCGGTATCACACTGCCAGCGAAATATTTCAGGCACCTCCGGCACGGCAGACGCCGGATTCACCCCTATATGCAGGAACTCTATACCGGCCTTTTTCAGAAGCGGTATCATTGCCTTTGTGTGGCCGGGCACATCGGTCATCTTCGCCGCAATAGTTTTTCTGCCAAATCTTTCGTCAAGACGGCGGCTTAACGACAAACCGTATTCAAACAGTTCCCTGTCCATAAGCTCCGTGTGAGTGGTGCACGGCAGACCGTGCCAGCATATGTCGCCGTTGAGAATAGCTTCACTTAGCTCCTTGACCTTCTCCTCCGGCGCATTTTTCAAATACTCATATATGAGCCACGAGCCGGTAGTCCATTTGAAGGCAGCCTCCCCGTTTTCCTTGCGAAGCTCTCCGGCCGTCTTTATTGCGTTTGGGATAAAAACTTCCTCATATTTTTTCCTGACATTTGCCGCAAAGTCAGTGAAGCCTATATCAAGATGTGTTTTGAATATTATTAAAACCTTTTTGATTTCCATAAATTATCCTCTGAATCAGAATGTTTTTGCCGAATATATTATTTCCCCTCAGCATTGACGAGCTGTTTTATCTTTCCGAACGCTTTTTTAACTGCATAATACGAAGGCTTCGGATTGCCCTGCCTGTCAACAAGTCCCCATCTGGTCTCTGTCGGGCAGTCATGCTGCCCGCAGATATGACAGTTATTTCCATCCGCATAGCAATACACAAAAGCACCTATCATATATGGCTTTTTGTAAAAATGCATAAGTATATGGTCATAGAATTTTGCCTGCCCCTCGGGTGTGTGGTCGTATCCCGGTATCTTGGTGACAGCCGGCAGCTCCTTATACAAATGGTTAGTAAGATCGCTGCGGAATATGAGATTGAAATATCTCTCGGGGTCATTTTTGCAAACATATTTAATATGCTTTTTCATATCCTTCGGGAGATTTTCCACGAAATTGACGATATTCTTTTTTGCGTCCGCCTCACTCTCGGCTCCGTATTTTTTGAGAATGGCAAGCTTATCATTTTTTGAAGCGGGTTTTCCGCCGCTGATATAGCCAAACTCCATTATCATTATGGGTTTTCTCGTCATTGCCCAGAGATAATCAAGCATCGCGTCGAACATCCAAAAAAATCCCGGAAAGCTGTCAAAACAACCGAGATACATATCAATTCCGATGTAATCGCAATATTTGTAATAAGGTTTCATGAACATGTGAAGATCCGCCTGCGGACCGGCGGAGTTATAGCCTATGATTATGTCCCCGCGCAGAGGATACATCTCCTCAAGCTGCACGCCTATGTATCCCGCCGCCTCCTTTGTCGTGAGCGGGAGTGTAAAATGCGGCATGCCCATTTCATTTGTTATCTGAAGTCCCGACACGACACCTTGGAGGTCTTTTATGAGAAAGCGCGCGGACTCTCTGAGCTTCTCTTCTCCATCCTTTGTGCGGACATCTATACCTTTGTCGATATAGCTCTTCGGATAGGGTGTGACAGCCATTACTTTTATGCCGTTTTCCTTATACAGGAGGGCTTTTTCTTTAAAATGAACATATGATTCATTCAGAGTTCCGTCATCGTTCACAGGAGGCTCACTTATGTCTATTCTTATCCATCTGATGTTTGCCTCTCGGAGCTGTGCAAAATTATCGGTGGGATGGCAAACGCCGCAGACAAATTCTTTTTTCCTGAATTCGTCTGTCTCGCGAGAGTGCTTTTTCACGAAAGGATATTTCAAAAGATTTACGGGAAGGTATTTCAAACCGTACTTTATCTGTTCAATAACAAACTGTTCCATTTTTTCATCTCCGTCAATATTTTTAAAGATTTCTGAAATGATATTTGCAGCCGCCCTCAAAGAAGTCGGGATTGCGCACCGCTTTTTCGCCCATGATATCCATAAGCTTGACACAGTAAGTTTCAAGAGAGCCATCCTCTCCGATATCTATTACTCTGCCGCCTCTGAGGTCATCATGTGCCGACATGTTATAGCCTATACACGCATCATACGCCAGTGTGATTCCGCAATATTCTCCGTCAAAATCAATAAGATGTTCATGCCCGCAGAAAATGCCTTTGACATCTCCTCTTTGCAGGCATGCCATGAATAGCCCTGAGTTGAGCTCCGGGCAGCAGATTGCCTCACGCTTATTGCCCCTTGCGCCGGTCTCCTCCGGATTTCTCGCGACAAGGCAGAACTCCGGCACCGGAATGTGCATCATCATGATTGCGGGAATCTTTTTGCCCGCCGCCTGTTCTCTTCTCAGGCTTTCATTATAGTACCACATCACCTGGTCGGGCATAACACCCGCCTGCCATGAACCATCATTGAAATGACTGGGAAGGACAAATTGTGTGTCGGCAGGCAGGTTGAGATATTTTACAAAATCACGTTTGGATTCGGCATGCGAGTCAAGTCCCCATATGTGAAAAGCAACGCTGTCATCCTTTGACGAAAGGATTTCCACACAGAAGTTGCCAACTCCGCTGACCTCCTCCGGTCCTGCCGTTGAAAGGCAGCCCGAAATGGTCTCATATACCTTTTGTTCATCGGCGATATCGTGCCCCGCTTCCCTGTCGTGATTTCCGAACACGGCAGCCCACGGAAGAGAACGCTTCAGAACAGGCGATATCATATATTCCATGTGCGCTCTTATACCCTCCGAATCATCGGCCGCAACGCACTGATCGCCTCCTATAAGCACCATATCAGGATTTGTTTGACACAAAAGCGCTTCAATTCCCGCCACCATCATATCGGTGCAAACCTTTTTGCCCTTGCCGGGACGCTCATGGAAATCAGATATCATGAGTATTCTGAATTTTCCGTCCGCGTGAAAGCGCGGTCTAAAAATGTTGCTCATATGCATATCTCTCAATATAACTATTTTTTGCCGGTCATAACAAACTCGAGCTTCCCTCCGCGAAGGAGCTCTGAGGCGGGAACTTTGAAGCCGTCAAGCTCCCTGCCGTTAAATTTCACAGATTCAACATATATATTTTCCTCCGAACAGTTCGCGGCTGTTATCGTCAGCACATTTCCGTTAAAAAGCTCCACGACAGCTTTGCTCACAAACGGAGAGCCGATGAGGAACAAATCCTGACCCGCAACGGGGAACAGTCCGAGCGCGGCAAAAACATAATATGAAGAAAGAGCACCGGTATCATTATTTCCGGGAAGTCCTCCCCTGCCGGTTGAAAACATATATTTCATGCCGGCTCTGACGACCTCGCACGTTCTGTCGTGACGGTCTGCGTATATGTATGAAAACGGTGCTTCCGTATCGGATTCGTTGTTGAAACCCTCAAACCGCCCGAGCTTCATTCCATCATCAACGGGTTTGCTGTCACAGGGATCGGTGGGCAGGGTAACGTCCTCGGCCCCGTAGCCGAAGAATTCATCAAGAAGTTCGGCAAAGCGCTCTTTTCCGCCCGCCAGAGCAATCCGTTCATCCATATCGACCATCTGACGGAAAGAGTAATTATATAGAGTTCCCTCATAATAAGAGGAGTTCTCATCGAGAAGTCCTGTTTTTTTGTTATAGCATTTTTTCCACTGCTTTGCAAGAGGGACAAGTATATCGTGAAGTTCTTCATCTCCGTTTTCGGCGGCCACGCACGCAGTAAGAGCACAGCAGTCAGCCATGTCAAGCATCCATGTGTGTGACCTGCATACTCCGTCAACGGTAAAATCTTTTTTGTCATCTGCAAATATATCGTTCTTTATGACGCGAAGCATTCGTTTTACATCCATCTCAACACCATATCTGTAAGCGGTGAGAAGGACATAGCCTCCGAGCATTCTAGCCTGCTCGGAGTGCATCTTATACTTATCTGAAATACCGATATTATTCGGGATTCGTCCGATTGCTTCACCGAAGCTTAAAAGTGTCTCAACGGTTTTTTTCGCCATTTCACCGTTTATCATGAAAATGAGCGGAAGCTCTGTCTTATACATATCCCACAGAGTGCTCAGGTCAACGACAAACGCCTTATCGCCGCCATAAACAAAACTCTCACCGCTCCTGTCGGCAGGCTTCACAAGCGAATGATAGAGATTTGAATAGAAAATCTCTTTTATTCTATCGCTGACGCCGTCAATGCGTATCTTGGAAAGCTCACTTTGCCACGCTTCGCGCGCGTTTGCGGCAGCGGCATCAAAACAGTCGGCCTCCGAAAGATACTTTTCAGCCTGTTCAAATGAACGGACAGAGAGTGACACTTTCAGTGACACGATGCCGCTTTCTCCGGCATTGATAACCGCCGTGCCTTCAGCAGCCGAAAGCTCCTCTGATGAAGAAATGGCAAAATAATGCTCAACGCCCTGTGAAATGAACTTTACTCTTGCGGTTTTTCCCGTGACATTTTCACAGACAAGCTCCGTGTTTTCACCGTCACTTCCGGGATAAGACAGCCCGTTTTTCAGAAAATCAAGAGTTACATACCCACCTGCCGAGCCGAAGGAATAGCGATGAAAAGCCGTATGCTTTGTTGATGTAAGCTCACATTTTATATCCTCAAGGAAACACGAGTAGTATCCGGGAGAAGCGTTTTCGTGCTCAGGGTCGCGCCTCTGTGTCGATGACGAATAGCGCGGTGTAACTATGACATAGTTATAATAATACCCTATCGCACCTGTTCCGCTCTGATGCAGATGTGAGAAGCCTAAAAGTCCCTTTCCTTCTCGGAAATGCCTGGGGCGTGAAAAGCTGTTTGGAAAATGATCTCCGTAGCCCGTCGGATATCCGCCTGAATAGGGTGAAACCGACATCGCCCCAAAGGGAAGTGTCGCGGCGGGGAGTGTGTTGCCGCACCCGGCTTTTATAAAAAACCATTTTGCCGCAATTCCGGCAGGAGTCGGCAAGTCTATCTCCCCGCAGCCCTGAAAAACATTGACATATTTGCAAAAGTCCATAATAATCCGCTTTTCTTTCATATATTCCGATCACACAGCAAGCAAAAGACCGCGCTATGAAAAATCATTTTTACTTCAATCGCCGGCCTCGTCCTTCTCCAGTGACTCTATCATCTCTTCAAGCTCTTCGTTGACGGTATGCTCCTTTGCAATCAGCGCGCGGCGCTCATTAAGAGCAATATACATCTCTTCTCTCTTTTTGCCCTCGAGATCATAGAAGAAATAAGGAATTATCCTGATGAAACGCGGTAAAATAGTGATTCCGTTGAACAGGAAGAATACTCTCTGATACACTTTTTTGCTGCCCTGCGCCCACGGGAGCATGGGTATCGTGGAGTCATAGCCCGACCATTTGAATATCTGTATCGTTAGCAGGGCGTTCAAAGGTGATGTTACCTTGGTAATAAGGTCTGTTATAAGTCCGAAAGTTCCGTCGGGACGCTCGCCGGTGACATACTCCGTATAGTCGTTTATCTCCCTGCTAAGCTCCGCTTCAAACACATTTGCGGGACCGTTATTAAGCGCATTCAGACCATAGAACAGAGCATATATGGCAACCACAAGCCACTTCTTCTCAACAAAAGGACATCCGAAGCCCACCATGCCGGCGCAGCAGAGAAGATCCCATATGCGCAATGCAATGACGGCTTTTCTGTTGTTGTTTTTAAATATCTTCTGGAACTTCGGTATGAGCGTTATGCTAAGCACATCCAAAATTCTATACGGCAAATAAGCAACAAATGAAGGTATAAATCCGCCGAAAATTTCCTGCTGCGTGACAACATCCCAGGAGTATCCGCCCTCGCTCCACCAGCTTACCGAGAAGTTGGCGATAAAGTTGCGGAGCGCGTATTTGTTCTTAAGAATATAAAACAGTGTTTTTGTAATCGGCGCAGGCTTCGGCTGGAGCGCGATGCGCTCCTTGCAGCCAACCGCCATGGTAATATTTCCGGCTGCGCCTATGGTGCAGGTAACTGTGGCAAGTATGCAGAAAATCATGGGCATGGGAACATTTATGTAACTCTTGTTGTTGAGCTCCATGAGAGGAAGGAAAATTACATAAACCAGCTGCGCGCCGATCTCTCCGATATACTCTGAAAGAAGACCGACGTTTATTCTGTCCTTCGGGTTCGCCGTCTGAAGGGTGACCATGTTGTTTCGCGGGATGGAGTAAATCGTGGAAAAAGTCTCCTGTATAAACAGCATGACAAAGACAAACATTATCTTTTTCGGGTCGTTGCCGGCTCGGTCTCCGAGGAACAAAGCGCCTGAGTACATTATTGCCGTGGAAAGGAAATACGGGATTGCAGTGGCAAATATATAGGGACGCGCTTTGCCCCAGCGTGTTCTCGTTCTGTCATAAGCCATACCCATAAGCGGATTGTTGAGAACATCATAGATACCTATGAGTGTGCGAATAAGCGTGACATAGGTCATGTCTATTTTCAGTACGTTTATGAAATACAGCAACTGATACATATTCAGTCCGTTAAGCATTTTTGCGGCGAACTGACCTATTGCCGGGAAAAGCATCTCCTTAGGGGTCAGAACACCGGTGTGGAACATTTTTACCGCGATGTTGCTGTATTTATTAAGGTGCTTTTTTTGCATGGAGGCAGCGGATGAATCTTCCGCGCCAAAAACATTTTCGACAAAAGTCTTGGTCGAATATTGTCTTTCGCTCATTTTACAGTCACCTCACATGAAGATTTGAAATATCCGTCGTCTGACAGGGAATAAACCGTGACAACGCCGGGGCTGACCGCGGTAACAACTCCATTCTCATCAATGTTTGCGATCATTTCATCGTCCGTATACCATTTGACAGTTTGAACGGTAGCCTTTGACGGTGAAAATTTAACCTCAAGCTGATAGCTTTCACCTACGTTAAGCTCAAGCTTCTTTTTCGACATCTTTGTTGATTCAACAGAGTATTTTACATTCACGATGCACTCATCGGAATAGGTTTTTCCGTTGAATTCAAATGAAGCAGTGACAACAGCCGAGCCTTCCTTTTTGCCCGCCTTGAAGTATCCCTCGTCGTCAACGGTGAGTATTTCTTCATCGGAGCTTGACCATGTGACACCGTATTTGGTTGCGTCATCACAGGTGAGTGTTGCGAGAAGATTGTTGTTGCCCTTGGGCTCAACAGCCATTTCGTGCTCGGAAAGCGACAAGCCCGGCCATGTGAAATTATATCTGTTTTTCTCAGTAATAACAAAGCTTACACCGCAGTTGCCGAGAGCGGCATAGTTGTTTATAAATGTGGCTTCTGCGTCAACGGGCATTTCTTTTCTGTATTCCAAATAAGTAAGCTCGTTCGTTGTCCTCTTCACCTTGAAAATAATATAAGCCTTGCTGTAATTAACCTGCACGCTGTTAAGCGTGAGAACTTCATCCATCTCATCGCCTATCAATTCATCTATCTGTTCATCCGTCCGCTTTGCGAACAGCTTTTGCATGAGTTCATCGTTCGATGTATCGACCTCGACGGTGAACTCATATTCATCGGCATATTTCTCGGAATAAGGCTGAACGCCTCCGCAGAGTTCACATGAATCCAGAGGTGTTTCACTGCTTTCTCCGCATGAGGGGCACTGATAATATATATATGATGTATATAAGTCTTCAAGCGTTCCCTCTTTTTTACAGTCGAGACATTCCCGCGTATACACTCCCTGCTCAGCGGAGCAGTCTGAGCATCTATATTTAAGTGAACCGCAATGAAAACCGACTATGTCATCGGCTGTTATCTCCGGAACAACAAAAATATCCTGCGCGCTTTCGGAGAAATTCGCGGTGCGTTCATCGTATTTATTCTCAAGATATTCATCGAAGCTGCCGCGCCCCGAACCGTCACGGCAATAGAGAAGCGTCGTTTTAAGAGCTTCGCTGCCATCCGTTTCGACAGTCTTTTCTTCTATTAAAAACGCATCCCCATTTTCAACAGCGGGCTTATCTTTCAGCATCTTTTCTGTCACTAAATTCAGATATGCAATCAAATCCTCTTTGGTTTCCGGAACCGGAGAAAGACTTTCGGCGTTGACAACGGGAGGATATGCTCCTTCCATCGCAAGCACACTGTTAAGACCCACCGTGAAACCGACAACAAACACGATACATAAAAATGTGACTACCGACGCAGTGATAATTTTTGACTTATCTTTTTTCTTTCTCATACCTCAACCTCCTCCTTTTCCGCCTTTTCTCTGAACAGTGCTTCTTCCTTTGCGATTTCCTCGTCTATCTTTCTGGTGGCTTCCGTTTCAACAACGGGCTGCGGCAGATCATCAATCTTTACTTCGCCGCGCTTGTACTTTCGGTATATCGCAACTCTTTCCTCCATGCCCTCATCGTATTCAACGTGGATTCCCTTTTTCTGCATAAGCATGTTCACGGTTAAAACCACTCCGAACATAACAACCGCAGCAATAAGCCCGAATCCGTTTGAGGCGCTGAGCACGTCGCTGTCTGAAAACGCCGCCGAAAATCTTCCTATGAATACCATCGACACGATGGACGAAACCGCTCCACAGGCTGCCGCGCCGCATATGACCTTCTGCATGTTTTTAATGCTTATAAAGCACAACAGGCATGTAAAAAGCGTTATTATCGCGAACACCACCGGAAGGGCATATAAGAAAATCACTGTGCGAAGTTCCCTGAATGCCTCTCCGAACAGCTCGGATGAACACATAGCGTTTATGTAATCGAAATCACCGTTTGTGAAAACGCTGTATAATCCGAGCACACTGAAGGATACGCTGTGGCTATAATACGGAAGATCAATAGTAAAACTACCATTAGGAATAAGCAGAGCCGCCACCGGAAGAAGCATAAAAACAAGCCTCAATATTTGCAGTTTCCCACCGACGAATGCCGCTTTGAGCCTGCGAACTTTTACATGAACGGTAGCCTGCGTAAGCTCCGCTATTTTTGCCTCACGCAGAAAATTCTCTTCAAAATTCACATAGCGCATATTTGTTCCGCATTTTGGACAGAATTGGCTTACGTTATAAATATGAAGACGCGCATTACATTTTGGACATTTTGCCATCGCTCTCTCTCCTTTAGACTCGTTATGAGCATTTTTTAGATAAAAATAACAAGAGTTTCAGTTATTGTTTATATATTTTAGCATATTTGATACAATGATTTCAATAATAATTTCAATAGTCTTTACAAAAGCATTGAAAAAAATTAACAAATATTTGTGATACTATCTTGATTTATTCAAACTTTTGAGTATCTTTATAAACTAAATGCTGAAAAGCCACTTGCTCTGTAAAAAAGCAAGTGGTGAAATTATTAGTTGCTTGTCAGTTATTGGTTAGTTGCGGAAAAGTTTCAGAGAGTTTTCAGCCTCTAAAAAAAGCTAACAGCCGCAGCAAGCATGGCTTTTTGCGGAAAGGAGGAGCGGCGACATGAGCGCACTCTGATTTTTATAAAAAATCGGAGCAAACGATACAAAGCTTACTCCGACGTGTCAAGAGGTAATAAAAAAGATTTCGTCGAATAATTTTGGACGAAAACTTGAACCCTCGTTATTTTTCATTATTCATCAGCAAAGCGTCTTCATCATTCATTACGAAAATCCAATTGAATGGATAATGAAGAATAATAAAAGCCACAGCAGGCGTTAAAACCTGCTGTGGTGAATGTGGTTGAAATTTGATCAATAATGTGCCTCGCCGCATGCACAGACCTGATTGATACCGAATATCTTATAGAAGACTTTCAGGAAATTCCATATAAGTTTCATAAAGCCTGTTTCATGGCAGATGCATGTACATTCTTCTGTATCCGGCTCAATTACGCTGCCGCAAACATCACAGATTCCGTCATCGTCTGCATCCTGATGACCTGTCGCTTCAATTAGCTCGTGACCGCTGATATATTGATTGCAGTCAGGACAATAAATGCCTGCGGTGTATCCAGCCTCAGTGCAAGTGGCCGGAATTTCGTCTGTGGCATATTGGTTTGCGTGATTGGTTGCGGGAATGACCGTTGTTTTAGTATCGCCGCAAATCTCGCAAACGGAGGTTACCGAGCCGCTTTCCGTACAAGTTGCCGGAATGGTTGTTGTTTCATATTTGTGTCCGGTTTTGGCAATCGGTTCGGTTTTGATAACCTTGTGGCAAACGGTACAGGTATATGTTTTTTCGCCATCTTCCTCGCAGGTCGGCTCTTTGGTAACAACGCCTCCATCGCTTGTGTGCCCGGTGGGCGCTATCTCTTCGGTTTTGATAATCTCATTGCAAGCAGTGCAGGTATATGTTCTTTCGCCCTTTTCCTCGCAGGTCGGCTCTTTGGTAACAACGCCTCCATCGCTTGTGTGCCCGGTGGGCGCTATCTCTTCGGTTTTGATAATCTCATTGCAAGCAGTGCAGGTATATGTTCTTTCGCCCTTTTCCTCGCATGTCGGCTCTTTGGTAACAACGCCGCCGTCGCTTGTGTGCCCTGCCGGTATGACCTTATAGTTGGTTATATAATCACAGTTTGAACACTTTTCATAAGTCTCATAGCCATCCTCAGTGCATGTATGTGCTTTTGCCGGCACGGTTACCATTCTGTGAGCGGTACGGGCGATAGGGATACTCTCTTGTGTTACTTCGCCGCATTTGGAGCACTTTTTCTCGGCTGTTCTGCCCTCGCTTGTGCAGGTTGCGGGGACGGCAGGAACAGAAATATATTCCTCGTGGTCGCAGCCTTTGACATCGGTTTTTCTGCTCTCTTTTGCACCGCAGATCTCACAAGCACGGACTTCAAGACCGTTATGGGTATCATCTGAAGCAACTACGGTCTTCCACTCGCCGTAATTATGCTCGGTGTTTGCCGCGGAAAGGGCGTTGCCCATTGCTATTCTGATATTATTGATAGTCACACATTCCCAATCGACAAAGGCACCCTCGTGAGAATTCCAGATTTTATTGATTCCGTCTGAATTGTACTTTGCCAGGAATTTATTGAGATATGTAGTGTAAGAATCTTCGCCCAAAAACTCCTTGACAAGCCGGAGATAGTCAAAGTCATCCATGCCGCTTGCAATCTGCTTTAAGCGCAGAGATGCAATCGGTGTTGCCGGATCAAGACCGAGTGAAGCTCCGGAGTACACCAGGATACCGTCGCCGTTGCCGGTCGAGGGGTATGATTTGCCCGGGACGGAATTGTTTTCAAAAACATCGTAAACATTTCCGTTTTTATCGTTCGGAACAAAGGCACAGTTCCAATGAAGCATACCGTCGGAGTTAAGAGCTGCCGCCTGCCACTGCAAAGCGCGGGCAAAAACGCCCTTTGCACTCTTGCCGTAGGTCCAGAGATAAGTATTGCCGTTCCATGTATCGCCCTGATATCGAAGCGACTTGTGCCAATCCGTATCAAGGAAAGCGTTCCTGACAGTTTCCGATCTGTAGGCGGAATCCTGATTCGGGCAGTAAATATCTGTTGAAGCTTTCAGCTTAGACAATTTATAATCGAGCGTGGTAGAATCGGTGCCAAAGAAAGGAACCATAGCATGGTAACTGTCGCCCCAAAGACTTTTAATCACATTAATTCTTGCATCAAAATCAGCCGTATCATCGTCACTTGACCAGTTAGGCTCATCCCACGGGTAGAAGAACGCCTTATCCTCAAGTTCGCTGTTGCCGACAACGATATTTTTATACTTTGTGATGGTTTCGGCGACCGACTGACTGTTGTAATCTCCCTCGACAGGAATCATAAACATACTGCGTCTTGTATCTGCCATGAAAAGTTCGGCAGTCTTTGCATCGTCATCAATAAAGTAAGCCGGGATCTCATAAGAATTCACGCCGTGTTCAAGAAGGAAATCGTCCCAGCCGGAAAGGATTTCCTTGGCAAGCTCTCTGTCTTCGTCAATCACCTTGCCGTTTTCCATCCTGACACCAGAAAGCTTGAGAAAACCGGAGGTTGTATCATATCCCGAAGCCGAATTGTAAAGTCCGCAGAGATAAGTAGAAAGATGCCCTTCGGGAAGAGCAAAATTCCAGACTCTTGCCGTAATTTTAGTTGTGTTGACAACCCCGTTTGCATCCGACAGCGTGACGGTTGCGGTATAGTCACCGGGAGTCTGATCCTCCGATGATTTCAGCTCAATATAGAACACATTATTTTCGTTCCGGACGGTCTGAACTCCCTCGCCTGCATACGGGACAAGCGCTTCGGCAAACTTGTCTGAAGTGAAGCCTTCGGGATTCATATAGACCTCATTATAGACCTTTGCCGAAAGCTCCTCGCCGTCTGCATTCAAAAAAGGTGAAACGGAAATATCGAGCAATCTTCCGCCTGCAGTTCTTTCGTAAAAATAGACCTGAAAGCCTTCGTATTCATTTTGAGCAAGGTAAACTATCCTGCCGCCGTCATAGCTCGGAAGCCATTGCCATTCAATATGGTTCGAGTTTGTACCGTACCGCAAATCATAGCTTGTTTTATTTGCCTGAATGTCGGAATAGGTATAAATCAAACTGTAATCGTCTGCCGCAAAAGCTGACATCGGAGCCACAACACCGAAAATCAGAATCACACACAAAACAACGGATAATGCTCTTCTCATAAAATTCATCCTTTCAGTTAGATTTATCTCTGCATCTACATGCAATATTCCATATATTATGATAGCAAAAGCATTTGACATTTTCAATAGATTTTAAATATATATCTAAAAATATTTGTAGGTTTATCACAGATATGTTACAGTAGCAAATAAAAAAGACGTGAAGAATAGCGAAAGCCTGTGTTACAGTGATCACTGTCGCTCCATATCTGCGTATGCTTTTTGCCGGTTAATGAAAAAAGCAGCACAACGGCGACCGCCAGAACAATTGCAAGAACAATACAAAGGCAGCGTATGAAAACTGAACTGCTGCGTTTCTTGCAAAATTTATTACAAAATCGTAACCAGCCCGATCTGAGAAAAAGTTCTCTCAGGTCGGGCTGCTACTCATAAAGAGCACTTCATCCATGATAACGTACTACATATATAACAGTTGTTATGTGGTCTACATACTGTTTTTTCAGCGCGTTGATTGCACCATCAAGTGTCGTTGACGAAACAATCTGCTCGCAGCATATATTTATTAACAAGATATACTACCTTCCATTTCTGCATAAAAATCACCTACC
>SAMEA3663263__coassemble_311_pt1 | contig 13425 bp, 7 predicted proteins | sample SAMEA3663263__metabat2_low_PE_013 | metagenome-assembled genome bin SAMEA3663263 (sample SAMEA3663263) | pig gut metagenome | biome: pig gut; feature: pig-associated habitat; material: faeces | place: China | collected 2013 | reverse complement strand
GGAAAGCTGGACTGGGAGGCAGAGGAACTGATTGCAACCGCAAGAAGACTTCAGCCTGAAATAATAATAGATAACCGTACGGAGATAGAGCAGGATCTTTGGACTCCGGAACAGTATCAGCCTACGGATTGGATAAGAGATGATGACGGTAACCGCGTCGTTTGGGAAGCGTGTCAGACTTTCTCCGGCTCGTGGGGCTATCACAGAGACGAAAGCACATGGAAAACCCCGGAAATGCTTATAAGGATGTTGGTCAACACAGTTTCCTGCGGCGGAAACCTTCTTATGAATGTTGGTCCGACCGCAAGAGGATACTTTGATGACAGGGCGGTCAATGCATTGGACGCCATAGGTTCATGGATGAAGTACAATTCGCGCTCTATATACGGATGTACCCAATCGGAATTTAAAGCCCCCGCGGATGTGAGATATACACAGAAGGAAGGCAGACTTTATGTTCACATATACGCCTATCCTTATCGTCATCTTCGTCTGCCCGGACTTGCCGATAAGGTGGATTATGCACAGTTCCTGCACGATAATTCGGAGATTTTCTTTGAAGAAAAAGATGGAGATATTGTACTTGAGCTTCCATATGTCAAGCCGAATCAGATAGTACCGGTTGTTGAACTTATGCTGAAATAATGACATTTTAAAGACCACCGATTTCAATTCAATCGGTGGTCTTTAATACTTTATCAGTTACAATCAGAGCATATCAATTATTATCGGAACCAGATATTTTATCGCTTTAACTATAATTTCCGCCGCTTTAGGAGCGATTACAGCAACAGCTTTTACGACATAACCGAGAACCTCTATGATTATATACCATTCTCCGAGGTAACGCTCCAGCATATTTGTGTCCATTCCCTTGTAATCAGGGTCAACAGGCGTATATGATGTATCTGTTTTTACAATCTTGCACTCATCGATCAGCTTATTGCTGTCTGTGGTGTAAGATTTTAAGGTAAATGTTTTTTCGCTGAACTCAATGGTTGAATAAATGGGTTCGTCTGTTATATAGCTGAACTCAAGCCAATCGTAATCATAAGGTTCCTCGGGAATTCTTTGCTTGTTTGACGCAGAGTTAGCGGTGAAATATATTATACCTTCGGGATCTATAACAGCGCCGCTTTTATCATAAGTTTGATCTTTGATCGGCTTGTCATTTTCCATGAAATATGAACGCCCGTAGAGGTGTTCGTGACCTGTCAGACAAACATCTATTTCAAATTTATCAAAAATTGCACTGTAAGCTGCGGCAAGAATAGCATTGTCATTGTCAGCGGCATGATGCCCCGTTCCGTAGATATCGTGATGCATAATAGCAATTCGCCAAGTTGCATCTTCATTTTGCGCTATGGCATCCTGAGTAAAATGATACTGGTCGTACATGTTAAAGCATTGTGTGTTGTAAACAAGGAAAAGCACATCCCCGTAGCGGAACCAATAATCTTTTCCGAGCTTCATTGGCGTAGTACCGCGATACTCGTTCGGATTATTGACATAGTAGGTATATGAATCGCCCTTTTTGTCGTGATTGCCGACAACAGTGGCCATAGGATATGAGCGCAGGGCAGCTGGGGAGAGAGTGCCTATCCATTCGTCAGCACTGTCACCGTTTTGCGTCTGATCTCCGGCACTGATAATAAAGCTTATATCATCGTTGTTGTCCAGCGCTGTTCCGAGAACTTTCTGCCATGTATACGCCTCATTGCGAATTTTGGTGCCTGTTGCATCTTCTCCGCCTATCTGTATATCGCTGATGTAAAGAACCTTAAACTCATCAGCGGAAAGAGTCCGGTATTCCTGAGGAGCACTGAACTTGCCGTTGCTTCCGTATGTATAGTAGTAAACGGTATTTTCTTCGAGACCGGAGACAGTTACTTGATAAACACGCTGTCCCGTATAGCTGTCGATAATCGATGCGCCTGTGAATTCTTTAAATTCATGCATATCACGGCTTTTACTGATGCGAACGACCCCGGTTATTGCGCTGCTGTCTGAATGCCATGAAACATTGAGACAGGATATGTCAGAACCCGGAGTGAGGACGGACATGGTATTATCTCCCTCAACTGTTTGCCAATAGGCATTCCAATCGGTCTGAGACAAAACATTGCTGCCGGAAGCGGATACGCTGAAAATAAGACATGTAACAAGCATTATTACGGCCATTCCGCCTGAAAAGATTCGTTTTGAAGTTTTCATATTTCTCTCCTTATATGTAGTTAATGAATTTATTATAGCACATTTTGTTAAAAATATAGTCTTTTTTATAAAAAAGTATAGAAAAATAAATAATTAGATGATATAATTTCCAATCGTAAAGGTAAGCAAATAAAAATATATATGGAGTTTTAGAAATGAAAGTAAAGGTATTGAAAACGGCGGAGGATATTGGTGAAGCAGTAGGAAATATTTTTTGTGATTTTGTTCGAAAAAATCCGGAGGCTGTTCTCGGTCTTGCAACCGGAGCCTCGCCGCTTCCGACTTATACATATATAGCAGAGCAATACAGCAAAGGAAGAGTCAGTTTTAAAAAAGTGAAAACTTTTAATCTTGATGAATATTGTGATTTACCTAAAACGCATAAAAATAGCTTCTATTCATTTATGGAAGAAAATCTTTTTTCAAAAATAGATGTAGATTTTAACAACATTAATTTTCTTGACGGTAATGCAGAGCCAATAGCCGAGAGTGAAAGATATGCGCGTAAGATAAAAAATGCCGGCGGTATAGATATTCAGCTTCTCGGAATAGGGAGAAACGGTCATATAGGCTTCAATGAGCCGGCCGATGATTTTACCGATGAAGCGTTCAAGGTGAAGCTCACAGATAGTACAATAGAAGCCAATTCCATCTATTTTACTGACATCCCGATGCCGAGGTATGCAATAACAATGGGAATCGGCTCAATTATGCGTGCGAAGAGCATTGTGCTCATAGCAACCGGAGAAAGCAAGGCTGAAGCTGTGAAAGCAATGATTAAAGGCGAGGTTACACCGCGTTGCCCGGCATCAATTCTTCAGCAGCACCCGGATGCCACAGTGTTTTTGGACGAATCTGCGGCAAAACTGTTGTAAAATCGCATACAATAAAAATATCAACTTAGAAAACAGCAAGGCTATCTGAAAAAGATAACCTTGCTGTTTTCGATTTATTCATCACTGTCAGGATACGGCTCGGGAATTATTTGTTCCGGATTATCATTAACCGTTTCAGATGGGTCATTTCCTCTTGAGACCGAATTGTTATCGGCTGTTTCTGATATATTCTTTGAGATTGGAGATGTTGATAATTTTTTTACACGCCGTTTTGACAATATTATCGCGGCTATAAGAAGAAGTGCGGTAACAAGAGAGATTATAAGGCCTATCCAAAGTCCACGGGGAGTATAGTGCAGTTCAATATCATGTTCTCCGGCGCTTATTTTAAATCCGAGAATTGCATCGCCGATAGCAACGATGTCCTCCTGGGATAGCTTTTTTCCGTCAACAGTGACGCTCCAGCCGTCATCATAGGGTATTGATGTATACACCGTGCAGTCTTCGGCAGCGGTAATACTGCCGGTTATTTCAGTGTCTTCAAAGTCTTTAACGTTCATTCCTCCGGTTTTCAGTTTATCATATCCGGCAGTGAAAGCTTCCATATCCAATCCGTAAGCAAAGAAATTGAGGGTCGCATTGTCGGTATCCTGCTTCACTGTCATCTCAACCAGTATCGGAATACCAGCCTGACACATTCCAAGGTCGTATATATATTCCCTGTCAACATTTTGGCTGTATTGCTCATAGCCTATAGAAACAGTGATATTATCAATTCCCGGAGATTCAACAAACAAATAAACGTTCTGATCTTTTTCCGGAATCAGAGTAAACGATATTGAACCCTCGCTGCCCGTGCAGGTCTTGTAAAATGTCATATATCCCGTGTCCAGACCACTGAATATGGGATCGATATTATAATAGTAATCGTTTGTAGGCTCTATCTGTGTGAAAACATTTTCTATACCGGTTGCACGCATGAAATAATCGTTCTGAACCTCAAACGGGTTTGATGATTCAAAGTTCCACGAGGTTATATCGTTGCTTACGCAGTATGCGATAGGCAGTGAATAGTTGTTGAGATATGCGTTGAACTTTCCCTGCGTTGACACATAACTGTAAAGTTCGTTGTTAAGCGGCGGTATACTTTCTGCGTTGTTGTTGACAATGTATTTTAATGACATCATCGCATTGTAAACAGGCGTCTGTGGGTGGTAGGTATAGCTGTTGATATAATTTCCAAACATACCGAGCTGCTGTTGAAGATTGGAAAGCTTTTCGTACGCCATAGAGGAGAATGTAGAAACGCCGTTGTAATTGTACCAAGAGGCATCCATTCTCGCACGCAGAGAGGTTAGCTCCATACGGTAGAAGCTGCCACATTCCAACTCGTCAAGCTCAGATTTTATTTTTTTGAAATCTTGATAATCCTCGGCGTATTCCGTTTTTGTTCTGTCCATGCTGTAATTATCCGTGTCAGCGCTTATAGCTTCGGCACAAATGCAACACAGCATAAGCACGGCCATTGCCGAAGATTGATATTTCTTTGTTGAGAACAAATAAAATATAACAGTATAGAGAACCACAAATATTATACTTATGATTATTGTATTATCTGAAACGTTTTTTGAAGTTATTTTTTGAATGAGAATTATTCCAAAGAGAACTGCAGTACCGGCACCGAGTATCTCTTTTCCCGTAAACTCTCCGAGCCTCCTAAATGCCTTATACGCCAACACAAGAAGTATGAACGAATACATAAAAGAGAAACGGTATGGCAGATCGTTCGGGAAATGGAATGCATGCCATATATAATTAAGTATATTGAGATTAAAGCTGAGGTAGAGGACTCCCAACAGTGCAACGTTAGCTATCTTTTCTCTCAAAGGAATCGACTTTGAAAACAGATATAGAGGAACAAGCATAACCGTAGCCATACCGCAATATACGTTTGGCAGTACATCGGTGCCGCTGCTCCTTATAGTCGGAGTGACACTTGCGAGATGGTTTGCAAGGAAATCAAAAATGCTGAAATATGAAGTGACAGACTCAGGCATTGTACCGCTTGTGGCAGAACAGTTCTGAAGAATAAAATAGACCGGAACCAGAGCAAAGGCCACCAAGGCAGCTGCAACAATGCTTGAAACAGCGAAAATTACTCCCCCGTTTAAGAATGTCGAGTATTTTATTTTATCAACTATTTTAACTTTTTGTTCACCGTCGTCTGAAACTGTGAAGGGGACGTCTCTGTATGTTGCGGCAATTTCATACTTTTCAAAATAATATACGAGAAAATACAACACGGCAAATATACATGCCATGAAGCCCATATAGTAGTTTGTCAAGAGAAGCATGGCCAGTGAAAAAATATAAAGGGCGGGCTTGCGCATATTGATAATGCGTTCAATTCCGAGAATCATGAGCGGAAAGAGCACCATGGCATCAAGCCACATAACATTCCAGTAATACGCAATGAAAAATCCGCAGAATGAATAGAGCACACCAAATCCTGCTGTGGCAAACGAATGCTCACCAAATGATTTTTTCAGATAGAAGCAGAAGCTTGCACTTGAAAATGCTGCCTGTAAGAGAATTATAGCTGCAATCGCTTCAGGCATATTTTCATGTCCAAAGATGAGAATAATTAATGACAAAGGGCTGCAAAGGTAGTTATAAAAGTTGCCGAGAAAGCTGCTGCCAAGTCCGGTGTTCCATGAATAAAGAAAGCTTTCAAGGTTGGTAATTCTGTCGTATAACTCAGCATACAACGGACCGTATTGGTGATATAGATCCATTCTGAGTATGGTTACATCGCCGAACGGAATCAGACTGTAACAGATATATACCACAAGCATTATCGCACATGAACATCCAAATGCGAGCCAGCAATATCGGTTGTTGTAGAAAATTCGTGAAAACAAGCTGTTCTTGTTTTTTGATTTAAGTGAAGAATTCATTTTATTACCACCGTTTTTTATTTCTTAATCTTTTTGACAACTTTCTTGATGAAGGGGAGAAGATTTTCGAAGCAAAAGTAGAGAGGCTTATTCACAGGCATATCAAATTCCCCGACATATTCAAAAATATGAGGGGAGAACTTAAGCTTAAATTTTGAAAGATGGTCTTCAAAGCTTCCGTCCACTCCACCGAGATTAAAATAGTCGCATCCTGCGACTATGGAATCGCATACGCCGGAATAAATAAGCCCTACAGAAGCACAGAGCGTAGATAATACAGATAAATCCGACCCGGCATATAGATATTCTGCAATTTTTAAACCTTTGCTGTCGCTGTCGGGCATTATTACGAGACTTGCCGCAAGGTTAACGGTGTTTCCACGCTCGGTTATGAGATTTTGCGCTTCCTCAAGTTTTTTTGTGTTTTCAGGGATATTTTGTTTTTTATCTATGAGATCGGATAGGTACTGAACGTATCTGTCAAGGTGCATGCGTGCATAGTAAATAACAGCTCGGTCTCCGTATGCTTTCTGTATCTTTTTGAAATAGTCTTCATTACGCAGAGATATTCCCTGACGTTTTTCTGTTTGAGAGAGCAAACGCACAAATTCACTCAGATCATCATTTTGGTCGGCTTTGACAAATTCTATACCTTTTGATTTGTGGAATGAACCCATATAATATCTGGTCTTCTTCGGCATGATTTTCAAAAACTTTTCCGCATCAATGGCTCCGTTTTCGTCAAAAAGAGGTATTGCCATATTAAACCGCGGCTGAAAATATGCGTTTATATCCGTGCTTAGACCTCTATGCTCAAAACCGTTCGTTTTCAGCGCGGATATTGTTGTTTCAAAGCTGTTGCCAAAGTTGGCCGTTTTCTGATTTTCATAATTTTCATTTATTACAAACGGATCCGCTTTTATGGCAATGGCCCCGATTTTTTTGGCATAGATTTTTATACCAGTGCAGAATTCCTTTACCGCTCGGTCATCGGAAAAATCCATAACCGGACCTCTTGGCGAGTATATAATTTTCATTCCGAGAGGAAGATGACGGATTAGAAGCATTGCGCCAGCAATAAGTTTTCCGTCTTTATACAATCCGCAGATATCGTTCCCCCAGTTATCCTTGACGTCAGCCCATTCGGGGAGCTGGGTGAAGCAATATGCCGGAACTGTCCGAAGAAATGATAGGTACTCCGAACTATCTATTCCGCTTTTAAAGCTGTATTCGGCCATTTGATTCTTCTCCTTAAGTTTATATAAGTATAGCTATTTTACCACAATTTATAATTATATGCAATTACAGGCGAATAAAATAACAACAAAAGAATATACACTGTAATTTAATATGTTGACAATAAACTTATGATAGAGTATAATCATGTCGTTTAATATTGTCTGTTATTAATAGGACAGGTGTATACAGGATAAGCTTTGACGAGAAGAAGTATCCGCTGATTTCGGCTAAGAGAGTCTCCGGCTGGTGTAAGGAGATGCGGGGCGGCGGTGAAATACATCTCTGAGCTGCTGAATTGAAATGAAGTAGGTTCAGCCGTTTACGTGCGTTAAACGTGAGACGTGTAAACGTCCGTAAGGCCTGAAGGCAAATAGAGGTGGTACCGCGGTTTTTCGCCCTCTGCTTAACACTAAGCAGGGGGATTTTTAATCAGTAATATAATTACCGAAAGGACAATGACAATGAAAGTATATGAGGAACTCAAGGCGAGAGGACTTATAGCACAGGTTACAGATGAGCCGGAAATAAGAGAGCTTATTAATAGCGGAAAAGCGGTATTTTATATCGGCTTTGACCCTACAGCAGATAGCCTTCATGTTGGTCATTTTATGGCGCTGTGTCTTATGAAAAGGCTGCAGATGGCCGGTAACAAACCGATTGCACTTCTCGGTGGCGGAACCGGAATGATAGGAGACCCTTCGGGGAGAAACGATTTGAGAAAGGTTCTCACAAAAGAGGATATTGAGCACAACATTGAGTGCTTTAAAAAACAGATGAGCCGTTTTATAGAATTCGGAGACGGTAAAGCTATGATGGTTAACAATGCCGACTGGCTTCTCGATCTTAATTATATTGATGTTCTGCGTGATGTCGGAGCGTGTTTCTCTGTTAACAACATGCTTAGAGCTGAGTGCTACAAGCAGAGGATGGAGAAAGGACTCACTTTCCTTGAATTCAATTATATGATTATGCAGAGCTACGATTTTTATCATCTCTATCGTGAATACGGGTGCAATATGCAGTTTGGCGGTGATGATCAGTGGTCTAATATGCTTGGGGGCACTGAGCTTATACGCAAGAAGCTTGGCAAGGACGCATATGCAATGACTATCACACTTCTCCTCAATTCTGAGGGAAAGAAAATGGGAAAGACCGCTTCGGGTGCAGTATGGCTTGACCCCAATAAAACTTCTCCTTATGAGTTCTATCAGTACTGGAGAAATGTTTCCGATAATGATGTTCTAAAGTGCATAAGAATGTTAACATTCTTGCCTCTTGAGCAGATAGACGAGATGGACAAGTGGGAGGGAAGCCAGCTTAATAAGGCCAAGGAGATACTGGCATATGAGCTTACCAAGCTTGTGCACGGTGAAGATGAGGCTATAAAGGCACAGAATTCCTCACGGGCGTTATTCGGCGGTGCTGCAGATACCGACAATATGCCGTCTACCACGCTCTCTTCCGATGATTTCGTTGATGGTGAAATCACCATTCTTGATATTCTTGTGAAAACAGGTCTGGCAAAGTCTAAAGGCGAAGCCCGCAGGCTTGTAGAGCAGGGAGGAGTATCTGTGGACGATGCAAAAGTCATGGAGTTCTCGTTTGCAGTTACTAAAGAAAAGCTTTCCAAAAAGCCTGTCATAATTAAAAAGGGTAAAAAAGTTTTTCATAAAATTACACTTTGACAATTAACCGGTATTTAGTATAATCGGAAGGATAAGTTATGAAAATTGTTATTGTCGGAGACGGTAAAGTAGGATATACACTGACTCATCAGCTTCTTGAAGAGGGACACGATATAGTTGTTATTGACAGCAATCCCGAGGTCCTTGAAGAATCTCTTGAAAAGCTTGATGTTATGGTTGTCAACGGCAACGGAGCCACTCTGAAAACTCAGGGGGAGGCTGACGTTGCAAACAGCGATTTGCTCATCGCTGCAACTTCTGCGGACGAGATCAATCTGCTTTGCTGTATACTTGCCAAAAAACTCGGATGCAGGCATACCATATGCCGTATGAGGAATCCCGACTATGCCCAGTCCATACAGTTTATGCGTGACGATTTCGGTCTATCAATGACCGTGAATCCGGAGCTTACTGCCGCAAGAGAGATCTTTCGCATGCTTCAATTCCCAAGTTTTCTAAAAAGAGATTCATTTGCTAAGGGGCGCGTTGAAATTGTCGAGCTTAAAATTTCTTTGGAAAGCTCACTTGTCGGTAAAAGGCTTGAACAGCTTTCCGATGTGCTCAAAGGTGTCAAGGTTCTTGTTTGTGCTGTGGAACGCGGAGACGATGTATATATTCCAGACGGAAGCTTTGATATACAGGCAGGGGATAAGATAACCGTCACGGCACCGAGGAGCGAGTTGGTAAAGCTTATAAAAGCTCTTAATATAGGCAATCAGAAGATAAAAAATGTAATAATAATCGGAGGAAGCCGAATAGCGGCATATCTCTCTGACGACCTTATAAAAAGCGGAGTCAATGTGAAAATAATTGAGCAAAACTATGAAAAATGCAGACAGCTTTCCGAACGTCTTCCGGGTGCGGTTATCATCAACGGTGACGGCTCTCTTCAGGACTTTCTCATTTCCGAGGGAATTGAGAAAGCTGATGCAGTGGTGTCACTGACAAATATTGACGAGGAAAACCTTATTATTTCAATGTATGCAGATTATTGCGGCGTTCACAAAACCGTCACTAAAATCGACAGAACCGAGTATATCCATCTGTTCAGAGACAGGGGTATAGGGAGCGTAGTGTGCCCCAAAATGCTGACAAGCTATGAAATTATAAGGTATGTACGTGCTATGGAAAATACCACAGGAGGGTCGGTAAAAACCCTGCACAGAATTGTTGATGAAAAGGTTGAAGCACTTGAATTTGCCGCAACGCAAAATACCAAATATTTAGGTGAGCCGCTGAAAAAAATTAATCTCAAGAGCAATATACTAATTGCCTGTATAAATCGTATGGGCAGGGTTATAATACCGAGCGGCAACGACTACATCTCAGTTGGTGATACAGTTATTGTTGTTACGACTGCGGACAGAAAGTTCAATGACATAAATGACATCTTCTCTTAAAGATTGACTTTTGCTAATTAATTATCTGATTTGCGGGAGAATATCAATGAATCTCAGAATTATTGGAATTTATCTCGGACATATTTTGAGGATAGAAGGGTTGTTCATGTTCCCGGCCCTTTTCATATCCCTTTATAAAAATGAACATAACTGCGTGGTTGCTTTCGGAATAACTATCGCACTGCTTTTGATTATAGGTCAGTTGCTGCTCTTAATTAAGCCCAAGCGCAAGGAGATTTTCGCGCGTGAGGGCTTTGCCATTGTGTCACTCTCGTGGATAATGATCTCTGTATTAGGAGCACTGCCGTTTTATATCAGCGGCGAGATACCGAAATTTATAGATTGTTTTTTCGAAACGGTTTCCGGTTTTACAACTACCGGTTCAAGTATTCTATCTAATATAGAGTCTCTCTCAACTGGTTTGCTTTACTGGAGAAGCTTCACACACTGGCTCGGAGGAATGGGTATACTTGTTTTTGTTCTTGCTGTCGTTCCAAGAAGCAAGGACACGAGCGGCGATTCTTTACATATACTTAGAGCTGAAAGCCCCGGGCCATCAGTAGGCAAGCTCACTTCAAAAATGAGCCAAACGGCAAGAATACTCTATGCCATATACATTTCAATGACGTTAATTGAAATTCTAATGTTGCGTGCCGGGGGTATGCCTCTGTTTGACAGTATTACAAACTCTTTTGCAACTGCCGGAACCGGTGGATTTTCTATCAAAAATGCAAGCATAGGAGCTTATGACAGCTATTATTTACAGACGGTTATATCTGTTTTTATGCTCTTGTTCGGAGTGAATTTCAATATATTTCATCTGCTCCTCCTGCGTGAGTATTCACAGGTACTCCACAATGAAGAACTTAAGCTCTACCTTTCCATTGTTGGTGTATCCGTAGTAATTATCACAATAAATGTACATTCTATGTTTTCAAGCTGGTTTGAAGCTTTTCATCACAGCTTGTTTCAGGTTGCATCAATAATCACTACAACCGGATTTTCCACTGTTGATTTCGCTTTGTGGCCTGAACTTTCAAAATTTATTTTGGTCGTTCTTATGGTAATTGGCGCCTGCGCAGGCTCTACCGGAGGCGGAATCAAAGTGGCAAGGCTACTTATCCTTTTAAAGGCTTTGCGCAATGAGATTCAGAAAATGGTTCATCCGCGAAGTGTAAAAATAATGAAGATTGACGGCAAGGTGCAAAGCGATAAGGTTATTCACAGTGTTACAATGTTCATAGTTGCTTATGCGATAATAATGGTGGCATCTATGATGATTGTTTCTATTGACAACTTTAGCTTTACCACCACAACAACAGCTGTCATAGCGTGCATGAATAATATCGGTCCGGGACTTGATATTGTCGGGCCTGTCGGAAACTTCGGAGGATTTTCGTTCCTCAGCAAAATTGTTTTGGCTGCGGATATGATAATAGGACGACTGGAAATCTTCCCGGTTATAATACTTTTCTCGCCCTCTCTTTGGAAGAGATGCAACTGATTTTAAAGAAAGGTCTGCTTAAAGCAGATCTTTTCTTTTTTAAAAAGTTTACAAAAAATACTTTAACTGTAAATCAAAAAAGAGTAATATAAAATAAATAATGTTTAAGATGGAGAAGAGTCATGAAAAAGTCAATAAAAATGACAAAGAGCAAAAAGATAGTTATTGCTGTTTCGGCTGTGATTGTTGCTGCGGCTGCGGGATTATCTGTATATTTTGCTTTAAAACCAGATGAAAGCTCAGCTGTTCAGGTTGTAAAAGTGACAACAGGAGATATAACTGAAACGCTTGATTTGTCTGGTACCGTCAACTCCGAAAACCAAGGCACATTTGAAATATTGGATGGTACATATGTCAAAAAAGTTAATGTGCGCATAGGAGATCAAGTTAAAAAAGGGGATGTACTTGCAACTTTTGACACATCGTCTGTTTCTGATATTATTGAGGAAAAGCAGAGCACATACAATGAGGCGCTTGCCGCATACAACGACTATGTGTCAACAACTGACGGAGCATCTGACCAATTATATGAAATCACAGAAAAAATCAGTGATCTTGAGGATAAAATAGAAAAACTTAATGAACAGGTAAAGAAATCTGATAAAAATGCGCCTGAAACGGAGGAAGTAAAGGATTTAAAGGATAAATTTTCTGAAATTTTAGGTGACAGCAGTATAGCTTCAGAGCTTATAGACCGAATACTTTCTTCCTCCTCGGATTTTTCAAAAACGATTGAGCTTCTTCAGGGCATTTCGAGCGGTATAAGCAATCAGATTTCAGGTATCGTTTCGTTAATGTCTGTTTCTGATGAGGAAAAGCAGTTGGTTTCATCTCAGCTTGAACTGGTTGAGCTCAAAGTAAAACAAGGAGTACTTAAACTTCAGTCAAATACAGCACTGGAAACACTTTATCTGTCAGTTGTTGAATCAGCAAAAAAAGATCTTCGTGACACACAGGAAGCAGTGGAAAATCTAAAAAAAGGCTGGATAGCAGAGAATGACGGAATAATAAGGGAAATTAACATAAAAGAGGGGGAGTATTACAAGGCTCAGGAAAAGGAAGCGACGTCAATTCAGGATATCGATATTTCATCGGTACTCTCATCTGTCAGCGATGACTCCACAGATTTTTCAGCCATAATAAAGCAACTTTTCCCCGGAAAACCCAGCGGGATGGTTGTCGAGTATTATCCACTTTCCGCCACATTTACAGTCAGTAAGAATGATATATTTAAAATTGCCCTAGAACAGTCGGTCAAAATAACCTCGGCTTCGGGTGAAGTTTTTGACGGACATATTAGCTATATTAGCCCTGTTGCGACAGACAGCGGAATAAGTATAAGTTCGATTCTCGGAACGGATACGAGCAGTGGAGGAATAGAGGGTAAGGTTATAATAGAAAATCCAAATAAAAGTATTATTATTGGTTTGGATGTTGATCTTTCAATAAAACTTGAAAGTGCGGAGGATGCACTTCTTGTTCCGGTAGAATCTATACAGTACAGTGATGAAGGAGCTTGTGTTTTTGTCTATGATAAAAAAGAAAAGCGCGTCAAAAAAACTCTTGTGGAAACAGGACTTTTTGACGGCA
>SAMEA3663263__coassemble_310_pt1 | contig 13458 bp, 13 predicted proteins | sample SAMEA3663263__metabat2_low_PE_013 | metagenome-assembled genome bin SAMEA3663263 (sample SAMEA3663263) | pig gut metagenome | biome: pig gut; feature: pig-associated habitat; material: faeces | place: China | collected 2013 | reverse complement strand
CACAACATCAAAATTCATAAGAGGCTCCCCGCCGAAGAAATCAAGTTCAAGGTTGTGTCTGCCGGCGGAATTGGCTATAAGAAAATCTATAGCCGCCTTTCCAACCTCAAACGGCATAAGCTTGCGTCCGTGACCAAAATCTCCCTGTGCCGCAAAGCAATACCCGCATCGAAGGTTGCAGTCATGCGCTATATTGAGACACATTGATTTTATGGGAGCACAAGTCAGCATATCCGCAAACGGCTTATATGTATCCTCAGAAAACAGAGAGTCATCATTGCAGAGTGTTCTGAGTTCTGCAAAGGTATCAAATATATCCGGAGATGAAAATCCCTCTGACCTAAGCTCCGATTCAACAGCATAAGGGCACTTTTCCGGAAGTTTTGCGTCAAAAAAATCAAGCATTCTGTATGCGAGCTCATCCACAACATGAACCGCTCCGCTGTTTACGTCTATAACGATATAAAATCCGTTGAGAAAATATTTGTGTATCATCTTTTTATCGGGAAATAGTCTTTCCCCATCTACGCCCCTTTAATCAATTTTAAGGCATTTTTTTAGGGACAGGCGCAAAGCCTGCCCCTAAATCTTTACCTGTTTTTACTTCTCGCACTTCTGATTTGCAACTGTGCAGGAAGTTTTGCATGCGGACTGGCAGGAAGCCTGACACTCTCCACAGCCGCCTTTAGCCGCACTCTCCTTGAGATTTGAAGCATTAATTGTCTTAATGTGTTTCATAACATATACCTCCGAAAATTTGCTGTAATTATTATATCACGCACCATAACGCATTGCAAGTGCTATTTACTTTGTGCCGAATATTCTGTCGCCTGCATCCCCGAGACCCGGAATAATGTAACCGTGGTCATTGAGTTTCTCATCGAGAGCGGCACAGAAGATGTCGATATCCGGATGTGCCTTGCTGAGTGCTTCAAGTCCTTCCGGAGCCGCTATTATACCCATGAATTTTATAGATTTGGGATTTCTCTTTTTTATCTGTGTTATCGCGTCAATAGCTGAGCCGCCTGTTGCAAGCATGGGATCAAGAACAATAACCTCACGCTCACAGACATCCGACGGAAGTTTGCAATAATATTCAACGGGCATAAGAGACTGCGGATCACGGTAAAGACCAATATGACCGACACGTGCGGACGGAACAAGCGCAAGAACACCGTCAACCATTCCAAGACCTGCTCTGAGGATAGGAACAAATGCCAGTTTCTTTCCGGAAATAACTTTGGTTTTAGCAACCGAAACCGGAGTTTCAATTTCAACCTCTTTAAGAGGAAGATCTCTCGTTGCCTCATAACACATAAGCATCGCAATCTCGCCAACAAGAGTGCGGAACTCCTTTGAGCCCGTATTCTTGTCTCTCAGAAGTGTGAGTTTATGTTGGATAAGCGGATGGTTGGTGATTGTTACATTTCCCATTATAATTCCTCCATTTTAATATCAAAGAATATTTTACTCTGCAAACTTTTCGTTTTCGATTGCCATAATCTGATCTATGCGCCTTTGATGGCGCTCCTCGCCGCTAAACGGCGTGTCTATAAAGATATCCACCATATCAAGCGCAAGCCCGATGCCTATAACTCTGCTTCCGAGACAAAGGACATTGGCGTTGTTATGTAACCTTGTCATCCTGGCCGAAAATGTATCCGCGCAATTAGCAGCTCTTATACCTCTGACCTTATTTGCCGCCATCGAGATGCCCACTCCAGTTCCGCAGCAGAAAATTCCGAATTCGCACTCCCCGGCGGCCACGGCCTCACCGGCGGTCTTTGCAAAAAAAGCATAGTCAACGGATTTTTCGCTGTCTGTTCCGAAATCTTTGACTTCAAAGCCTCTTTCAGAAAGATGTTTTTTTATCTCCTCCTTCAAAGGAAATCCTGCATGGTCAGCAGCAAGAGCAATCATAAAAATTCTCCTTTTTTAATTTTATTCGGATAAGATTCCGTTCTTTTTCTTCAGTTCTCTTTCAGCCTGCGACAGCCTGAGATATACCGGAAGCAACTCCGATGCTGATTTAAAATCCATATCCTCGCTTACAGCTGCACAGGCAGCTCCCCATGCACGCTGATAGCGCAAATTGGCACTTGCCAGAAAAACATTCTGGAGTTCATCGCGAAGACTTTCATAAGCAATATTAGCGCCGTCGCCAACACAGATTACCTTTTCAGCTGAATATGCGGCGAGATAATCAATCAACTTTGAAGCAGGTATCGTCATATCCTCAGTAAGCCTCTCGACTTTGCCCGCAAAGCACCGGAAGGCGGCAAAATACACTTGATCACATCTTGCATCCATCGCACAGCAGGCTATGCAGTCATCTCCCATCAGATTATAAGCCATGGCTTTGAGCGTAGACACACCACAGCACGGCGTATTATGCGGTGCAGCAAGACCTTTCACTGCCGCTATACCTATACGTATTCCTGTAAAAGAGCCCGGACCGTTCGTGACTGCGAATGCGTCAATATCACGAATGGAAAGCTTCGCGCGCTCAAGAACCGAATCCACCATTGGCAGTAACGTTTCGCTGTGAGTCAACCCCGCATTGACAAATGATTCACTGATTATCTGAGCATTTTCATCAACGACCGCAACACCGGCAGTTTTTGCAGAGCTGTCAACCGCAAGTATTTTCATCGTTTTCCTCCTGCTCTAAAGTAATTATACGCTCATTTTCGTTATTATTTTTAGAAATACGAATTCTCAGACAATTATCCGGCAAACAATTCTCAATATTCTCACTCCATTCAATAACCAAAACACCGTCGGATTCAAGATAATCAAAAAATCCTGTGGAATACAAATCGTCCCATGTGTCTATCCTGTACATATCAAAATGATATAGCATACTTCGTGCCGGATATTCGTGCACAAGAGCAAATGTCGGACTGCTCACTTCCCCTTCATAGCCCATGCCGCGTGCAAGTCCCCTGACAAAGGCAGTTTTCCCCGCACCCATTTCACCGAAAAGAGCAACGACATCTCCTCCCGAAAGCTTCTGCCCCAAAGAATATCCAAAATTTTCGGTTTCTTCTGCTGAATGAGAAATAAAATCTTTAGTCATACCCTGTTCCTGCTGTTTCGTCTCAAAATTCATATAATTATAGCACATTATTTACAAATATAAAAGTATTTTACTTGAATTTGACCAAATTTCGCTTTATAATATCATTATAATTTTCAAGGAGCAGACAATGAACATACTCCAGTCAATAAAAAAAGGTATAAAAACGACCGATAAGCTTTTGATGACTTTGTGTTTAGCCGCATCAGCTTTCGGTCTTTTGATGGTTTACAGCGCAACGCTCAATACGTTGAGTGAAGGCGAAGCTATGTCAAGGATTGTCCTTGTTATGCTGTGTGCTGTAGCTGTCGGTGTCGTTTGCTGCATCATAATATCATTTATAGACTACGAAATGATACTCCGTATGTGGTTTATTATCGGTGGCACATGCCTTATAATGATGCTCCTGCTGTTCCCGTTTGGAGATGCACCGCCTGAGAGACCCGATGCCCGCTCATGGTTTGACTTCGGATTTATTAATTTTCAGCCGTCAGAGCTGTTTAAGATAGCTTTTATCATAACTTTTTCTGTTCATCTCGACTATGTAGGCGACAAAATAAATGACTTCAAAAACGCAATTTTGCTCTGTGTTCACGGCGCTGTTCCTGCAATGATAGTTGTTCTCACCGGTGACCTCGGTTCAGCACTCGTCTTTGTATCAATCTTCGTTGGGATGATGTTTGTTTCCGGTCTGGGAGCGAAGTATTTCGTGGCCGCCGTTGCCATGATAGTTGCTGCCGCACCTATTCTTTGGTTCGGATTCTTCGACGATTTCCAAAAGAACCGATTCCTTGCGGTATATGCCCCAAATGCTATGGATGAAGCGACCTACAAGCAGCTTATATTTCAACAGCAACAAAGTGTAAACGCCATAGGCTCCGGACGCTTTTTCGGGCAGGGGCTTTTCAAGGGAGCATACACTCAGTCAAACTCTGTACCGGTAAATGAGAGCGATATGGTTTTCTCCATTATAGGAGAGGAACTGGGATTTGTCGGTGCCGTCGCCGCACTTGCCCTACTTGCGCTGATAATAGTTAAAATCATCATCATTGGAATGAAATCAAAAGACAACATGAGTGCGTTGGTATGCTATGGCACCGCTATAATGATAGGCGCTCAGGCAATAATCAACATCGGAATGTGTCTGAAAATTCTGCCTTGCATCGGAATAACGCTGCCGTTTTTCAGTGCGGGAGGTTCTTCAAATCTGTGTATATACATCGCTATCGGCATAATTATGAGCATATACCGATTCAATCAACACAGTGAGGCAAGTAATTTCCGATACAACCGAATCACCACTCCTTTCCAGTAAAAATGAATTTTAAAATATTATAAAACGAGGTAAAAACATGAAAAAAACAACCAAACCAGCCAGAGGCTCAACATGCATGCCGGATCATATTATGCTGAGCATAAGCGGAGATGCCTGCACAACAATGACCGTTACATGGCGCACAAGTACGGATATCGGAAACGGATATGTGCTCTATCGCGAGGACGGCAGTGATACAGTCATGCGCTGCGATGCCGATACCGATGTTTTTGAGAGCGATATTGATATAAGCAATATGTTTTGGGCAAAGCTAACAGGACTGAAGCCTGACACTAAATATTTTTATTCCTGCGGTGACGAAACACACAGAAGCGACGAGTTCTGCTTCTCCACCTCTCCGAAAAATCTCACAAAATTCAAATTCATATGTGTGTCTGACCAACAGAAAGGCAGCCCGCACGACTGTCCCGATTATTCATATTTCAATTCATTTTTAAAGGGTGTTCTTAAAGCTAATCCCGACGCACGATTCATTCTCACCGGAGGCGACAACACTGACTGCGGTCAGCACGAGGTTCAATGGAACGGCGCATTTAGCGGCCTTGTTGGTATTACAGAATATATTCCGTTCATGATGACTCTCGGAAACCACGATAATCGCGGCTTCAAAGACTATAAAAACGCAATCGGTAGATATTATTCTGAGCCCGCTGAGTTCTTCGGCAAGCAGTTCAAGGGTTCATATGCTCAGAACGGTCCTGAAAACTGGAAAACAGAAAACTATACTTTTGACTACGGTAATGTACATTTTTCAGTAATAGGCGTAAACGGGCCGGAAGATGTTAACGAATGGCTCATTGAAGATCTTGACAAATGCGACAAGCAGTGGAAACTCGGTTCCTATCATTTCCCCATTTGTTATTCCGGCTCCGACTGTCAGAATTATGATGCATATCCTGTCATGCGAGAGGGAATGGAGAAGCTTGATATTCTGTTCTCCGGCCATGAGCATAACTTTTCCAGAAGCTTCCCTGTAAAAAATGAAGAGATATTTGACAAACCCTCGCAGGGCACAATTCACTATATGCTCGGCAATTCCAACTGCAACCCGCCCGGTACGAGAGCTCTTTCAAAGGTGTGGCACTCCGCGTTCTATACACAGGAAGAAAATGTCTCTATGGCGGTGATAGTTGAGGTTGACGGTGCAAAGATAACACTTACGGCACAGCTTGACGACGGACGTATCGCCGACAGATGCGTTATCAACAAGGATACCGACACCATTGAGCCGTATGCTCTTGCGCCGGTATTCAACAGAACAAGAATGATGTTCAAGGGACGGGATCCCGGGCTTTGCCAAGCAAGCACGCCTTGCGAAAATATAGACGGCATTTGGTACGCTCCGCTCTCTGTTCTTGTAGCCTCTATAGGCGGCGAGGTCAGAAAAATGCCAGGTAAAGTGTATCTTGAGATTTATTCGCATAGTGCAATTTTTACGCTCGACAGTGATATTGCTCAAACTGACCGAGGCGATATCAAGCTGCCAGCTAAGGTCTTCCGTGGTCACCGTGACCAACTTTACATACCTGCTGACGCCGTTTCCGCATTTGACATGCGCTGGGCATACGCTCCGAGAAATAACTTTATTTCGTTTGAACACGAGAGTGAAGATAAGCCCGTAACCGTTCAGCCATAAAACAAAAAAGCAGTACGCCCGAAGCCTTAACAGCTTCGGGCGTCAACTATTCTGCTGCATCCTGCTTTTTTATACCGAAAAGAAGTCTTAATATACCCTTGAATATTTTTGGGCTCTTGACAACGACTACCTTCATCCTATCGTCACCCTCCGATATCAGAATCTTCGTGAGGCAGCACAAATAAGCAAAAGCAGCAGCAAAGCCAGAAGAATAAAGAGCGAATATGGAAAAAGCTTTGCTATGAAAAGTCCCGTCAAAAAAGAAAGCACCATAAGTATCAACGTATTAGGAAATTCGCATCTTCTTCGCATGCCGTCACCGCCCTTTGCATATAACTGTCACACTTCAGTTCATTATATACAGTAATCACGGTGTTGGTTACTTTCAAAATACGTTTATCGTCTTTTCTCCCACTCTTTTATATCCTTAACCTCATTATACATGGCAACATAGCTGTTATGCCTTGAGCGGCTTATTTCGCCATTGTCAACAGCCTTGAGTATTTCACAGCCCTTATCGCTTATGTGCCTGCATGAAGAAAATCTGCAAAGCCCTATCAACGGTTCAAACTCTTTGAAACAAAACGGCAGTTCCTGCGCAGGTACTATTTCACTGTTTTCAATCGTCAGCGATGAAAAGCCCGGTGTGTCCGCCACATATCCGCCGCAAACCTTGTAAAGCTCCACAGCGCGTGTAGTATGCCGTCCCCTGCCCAGCTTGTCGCTGATTTCTCCGGTTTTCAAAGACAGCTCCGGAGCAACAGCGTTGAGAAGCGACGATTTTCCGACACCTGTATTTCCTGCAAATGCGCTTATATGTCCGCTGAATTCTGCTTTGACGGCGTCAACGCCCTCCCCGGTTTTACTTGAAACTGCAAAAAAAGGTATGTCCGATTTTTCGTATATGTCTCTTAGGTCATCTGTATTACCCAAGTCGCTCTTTGTTATAACCACTATCGGCTCAATGTTTTTATATCTCGCTATTGCCGTCATTTTATCAATTATCAATGTGCTGGGATTGGGTTCTTTGACAGAGGAAAGAATAAAAAGACGATCGATATTGGCAACCGGAGGGCGCATCAATTCGCTCTTTCTTGGTTCAATAGCTCCGATAATATTTTCTCCGCCGTTCGTTCCGAGAATTACTTCGACTCTGTCACCTACGATTGGCTTTTGTCCGTTCTTTCTGAACACACCCCTTGCCCGGCACTCAAATACCGCATCGGCGGTCTCTACAAAATAGAGACCACCGATACCCTTAATTATTATTCCTTTTTTAACATCGCTCATAATTCTGCCTTTAACCGCCGTATCTGCCGACGGTAATCGTTATCTCGGTATCGAGCGGATATTTCTTGCTTTTGTTGTTGGGCGACTGGCTGATAACCAAACCGTTCTTGGTGAAATCAGAAACAGTTTCCGTGGCGACATGAATGTTTGTAAATCCCGAATTTTTCAACATACTTATTGCCATAGTTTCGGTGTTACCGACAACGTTCGGAACCGTTGAGCTTTCAGATATATCATATTTTCGCTCATTTGTTATGGCTGCCGGGCTCTTTGTGAAGTCAACATTGCACTCATAAAACAAATCGGAATCGACATACACCTTTATTGCATTGTTGCTGCCTGAACCGTTGACAGTTATTGTATATTGGCTTCCGTCAAGTATGACCGACTGTTCCATGAATACGTTGTTATTATTTGCTGCCTTTATCGTTTTTGACACTCCACCGCTATATGATGGAAGAGTAAGGACGATATTAGCTTCAGAGGATGATGGAACACCCGTGCTGACCGTCACCTTTATCGGAGTTCCCTCCGGAACCTTTTCCGTATCGCTGTAACTCTGTTCAATAACAGTTCCCTTGGGCTTGTCGCTGTCTTTCTCCTGAATATCGTCATCGAGCTTCAGGTTGACAGATTCAAGCAGCGCCTTGGCTGTCTCAAGATCCTCATCTATAAGCTTGGGAACCTGAACGAGCTCCTGCTCACTTGCAAAATAAACAGTAATAGTGGAACCCTTTGATGCGGAAGTGCCCGCCGCAGGAGATGTGCTCAACACTGTTCCTGCAGGCTCCGTACTCTGCTGCGGTACCGAATACACCTCAAAGCCTGCATTTTTGAGCTTTGCAGTGGCATCTGTCAGAGTATATTTCAAAACGTTGGGAACAGCTACTTTTTCTTCGCTGACCGCAACAAAAACGGTTATTACATTATCGCTCTTTTTAACCTTCGTACCCGACGCAGGATCCTGATTGAACACCGTTCCTGGTTCATAAAGGCTGTTCTGAACCTCCTTGGGTTCGATAACAAAATCCTTGTAATCCTCGTTACCGAGAATTTCTTCTGCATAGTTTTTGTTAATAAGCTTGGGCACTGTGAGCTTATTATTGAAAACATCGGTAAAAGCATAAAGACATCCCAAGACTATTGCCAAAACAGCAATGAATCCGATAACAATTCCCGAGAGAATCGGAATGACTTTATTTTTCTCCTGCTTATCCTCTTCCGTATCAACGGTATCCGGTACAGTAACATTTCCGGAATTCGGAGACGCCGGAGCCGTGACAGGAGCTGTTTTATCAACATATTTTGTTGGCTCATTGTCAACAAAATAGCTATAATCAAATTTCAGAGCCGGATTTCTTTTGAACTCCTCAAGGTCAAGAATCATTTCAGCCGCTGACTGATATCTGTCCTTCGGGTTCTTCTGCATAGCGTGCATGGTTATCTGCTCAAGTCCTTCAGGAATTGAGTCATTGAGTTCACGCGGTTTTTGAGGATCGGTCTGAAGCTGCATAATAGCAACAGAAACAGAATTATCCGACTGGAATGGAACCTGTCCGGTGAGCATCTCATACATAACGACGCCGACAGAATAGATATCTGCCTTGTCATCAGTTATGTCTCCCCTTGCCTGCTCAGGGCTTATATAATGGACGGAACCGATAGCAGTATCCGTCATTGTCCTGGTTTCGCTTCTGCTGAAGCGCGCTATTCCGAAATCCGTGACCTTTATGGTTCCGTTTTCAAGCAGCATAATGTTCTGAGGTTTAATATCTCTGTGAACAATTCCCTTGTCATGAGCATGCTGAAGCGCACGAAGTATCTGTGTGGTGAAATGCACCGTCTCTCTCCACGGGATAACTCCTTGCTGCTCAATATACTCTTTGAGCGTTATTCCCTCGACATACTCCATAACAATATACTGAAGCTTGTCTCCGTAGCTGACATCATAAACCTTAACGATGTTAGGATGAGAAAGCACAGCAATTGCCTTTGATTCATTCTTGAACCTGCGGCGGAACTCCTCGCTGGCAAGGTACTCTTCCTTGAGGATTTTGACGGCAACGATTCTGTCGTCAATGTTGTCATAGGCTTTGTAAACAACAGCCATGCCGCCGACGCCGATTACCTCCTGAATCTCATATCGTCCGTCGAGCCTTTTTCCTATATAATTATCCATAGTAAAATTCACACTCCATTTGAATACGAACACTAAAACGCCATTGCAACAACCGTTATATTGTCTCCGCCGCCGTTTTCGTTGGCAAGATTTACAAGTCTGTCTGCAAATTCATAATAGTGCTCATCTCTTGTGGCATTATATATATCATCGGTCTCAACATAGTTTGTAAGACCGTCGGTGCAAATAATTATAACATCCTTTTCATCAAGGGTTTCCTGGGAAAAATCAACATCTATATCCTCGCTGACACCGAGCGCTCTGGTAATAATATTCTTACCCGGATGCTCCCGCGCCTGCTCCTCTGTCAGCTCCCCGTGTTCAACCATATCCTGCACAACCGAATGATCTCTCGTGAGCTGCCGCATTGAATTTTCCGATATTCTGTATGCTCTGCTGTCGCCCGCATGAGCGATATACAGAGTGCTGTCACGGATTATCACCGCAACTACTGTTGTTCCCATGCCGTTCAAGCTCTCAACTGTGCATGACATCTCATATATCGATGTGTTTGCAGTCTCTATTACGGATATAAGCATATTACGTATAGAATTATCACTCATACCATGTTGATAACTCGCCGCGATTTTTTCACTTATCATTTTGACTGCGATCGAGCTTGCGACATTTCCGCCTGCAGCTCCGCCCATACCGTCACAGACAACGGCCCATGCAACACCGCCCGGGAGCTCTCCCGCCGCATAGGAATCTTGATTATCTTTTCTCACTTTTCCCTTATCTGTCTTTGCAACGATCTTCATATCTTCCCCCAGAAACTAAGACAATCTCAAAACCGTAATCACAGGGTCTCGGGTTCTTTTATCTTTCTGAGCCTGAGCTGACCGCAGGAAGCATCAATATCAGAGCCCAGTTTTCTTCTAACGGTAACATTAATAGACTTTTCTTCAAGAATATCAATAAATCTTTTTATTCTCTCCGGTGAGGACGGCTTGTAAGGGCTTTCGGACACCTCATTTACCGGAATAAGATTGACGTGGCAAAGCATTCCTTTCAAAAGTGCTGCAAGTTTATATGCGCATTCGTCAGTATCATTGACGCCGCCGAGCATCGCATATTCAAAAGATATACGTCTTGATGTCACATTAGCATATTCCCTGCAGGCTTTGATTAAAGATTCAAGCCCGTAACGCCTGTTAACAGGCATTATTTTTGACCTCAACTCATCATCCGGAGCGTGGAGCGAGATTGAAAGAGTAAGCTGAAGCTTTCTTTCAAGCAAGTTATATATACCGGGAACTATTCCGCATGTTGAAAGAGAAATATTTCTCATGCTTATATTAAGTCCGTCCTCAGAAGTGACAAGTTCAAGAAAACGCATTACATTGTCAAAATTGTCAAGAGGCTCTCCCATACCCATGAGTACAATATGTGAAATGCGTATATTCTCATCACGCTGCGCCGAATATACCTGACTCAATATCTCAGACGGCAAAAGATTTCTCACATATCCACCAAGGGTAGATGCACAGAATGTGCAACCCATTTTACAGCCTATCTGAGTGGAAACACAGATTGTATATCCGTACTTATACTTCATCAGTACGCTTTCTGCGTACTCTCCGTCCCCGAAAGAGAATAGATATTTAACTGTTCCGTCTGAAACGGAAACTTGTTTTCTTTCAATACCGCAAACCTTCAAAGGCAATTTGACTGAAAGCTCGGAACGCAGGGATGACGGAAGATTCGTCATCTCATCATAGCTCACAGCGCATTTCTGATGAATCCATGAATAAATCTGTTTTGCCCTATAAGACGGAAGCCCCATATCAGAAAGGACGGCAAATAGTTCCGTAAAGTTCATAGACTTTACATCAAATCTGTTCAAAAACTCACTCCGTTCTGATAAAAGATGCGATAAAGAAACCGTCCGTCTTATTTATATTCGGCATAAGGGTTAGATACTTGTCGGATTCAAAGCGTTCCTTGAGTTCCGGAAGCGGCCTCACAGCAACAAAATCAGGATGCTCATCCAGAAAACGATCACATACCTCGGCATTCTCCGCCGGATTCAATGAACAGGTGGAATAGACAAGCTTTCCACCTACCTTGACATACCTAGACCCACAACACAAAATATGATACTGCATAGGCGGCAATTTGTCAATATCAGAGGGGTTTTTATACCTTATTTCAGGCTTTCTTCTTATGATCCCAAGCCCTGAACAAGGCACATCACATAGTACTTTGTCCGCTGTACCAAACTCAGCGTTGAAAACAGATGCATCATTCTTTACCGTTTTAATATTTGAAAGTCTGAGCCTTTCAGCGCCATTAGCTATCAGACCAAGACGCGAATCATATATATCACACGAAAGCAATTCACCTTTACACTTCATCATCTGTGCAAGTGTAAAGCTTTTACCTCCGGGCGCCGCACACAAGTCAAAAACACGTTCATCTTCCATGGGAGCAAGCTCAGCGCAGCAAAGCTGAGACGACAAATCCTGAACATGAAATAGCCCATTTCGGTAAGCGTCAAGCCTTTCCACCGCTCCGGGGTTTAAAAGTTCCAGCGCATTTTCAGCACCACAAACCGCTTTTGTCTCCACCCCGTTGTGTCTAAGAGTTTCCGCAAGCTCCTCCGATGTGCATTTCTCAGTGTTTACTCGTATAATCATCGGAGCACGGCATGAAAGCGATTCCGTAAGTCCATATGCTGTCTGCATACCGTAAGCATTAATACACATTTTTACAAACCACTCTGGAAGTGAAAAACGGATGCTCATATCGAAAACAGCATCGTCACTCTCTGGGAGTTTCAGCCCATTTTGACCAATCTTCCTCAACACTGCATTGACAAGCCCGGATGCAAAGGCTGAATTATTGTTTTTCACGAGCTTCACGCTTTCATTAACAGCAGCACTCTGCGGAATTCTGTCCATAAACAGAAGCTGATATGTACCGAGTCTGAGAGCGGTGAGCACCTCAGGTTTCAGTTTTTTGAGCGGCTGTCTGAGACATAGAGAAAGATTATAGTCAATAGTTATAAGCTTTTCAAGAGTACCATAGACCAAGGCTGTCAAAAGGGCAGAATCCACACTGACGTCAGATATGCTGCCGAGCCGAGAATCAAGTTCAAGGTTGGAATATGCTCCTCCCCTTTCGACTTTGAGCAAAATATCAAATGCTGTCTGTCTGGCGCTCTTTTTCATAAACGAAACACCTCGGTTAATTTCTTCGATTATTTCCCGTCAGTCTTATCACAAAACGCAGAAGATTGGCTAGTGACACCAACAGTGCAGCAACATATGTCATGGCAGCGGCAGTCAACACCTTTCGGGCACCTGTCTGTTCGTCATCATACAGCAGACCAGTTTCATCTATAACCTGCATGGCTCGTCTGCTTGCGTTGAACTCCACCGGAAGTGTAACAAGCTGAAAAACGGCAATGAGTGCATAGAGAAGAAGTCCAACAGTCACAAGCGGTTCAAATCCCAGGAAATATCCTATGATAGCCAAAGGAAGTCCTACTGTCGAGCCAATGTTGCAGACAGGGATTATAGCATTTCTTATCTTTATCGGCAGATAGTTATTGGCATGCTGTGCCGCGTGCCCAGCCTCATGGCAAGCAACTCCGATAGCCGCGATTGATGTGCTTGAAAACACGTTGTCCGAAAGCCTTATGACATTGGTTTTCGGATCATAGTGATCTGTGAGATTTCCGGAGACTCTCTCTATTCTGACATTCGTTATCCCATAATATGAGAGGATATTGGATGCTGCCTGAGCACCGCTTATTCCCCTTGCGCTGAGTTTTTTTGATTGCTTTGAAAAGGTAGTTTTGACCATTATCTGTGCCGCTAACGAAATCAGAAGCGCGGGCACAACAAGTATCAAAAAGTAATAATCATAATAATACATCCAACCCATTGTAATACCTCCGTTTTACAAGGACTTCTGTCTACTCAAATATTGTT
>SAMEA3663263__coassemble_306_pt1 | contig 13534 bp, 12 predicted proteins | sample SAMEA3663263__metabat2_low_PE_013 | metagenome-assembled genome bin SAMEA3663263 (sample SAMEA3663263) | pig gut metagenome | biome: pig gut; feature: pig-associated habitat; material: faeces | place: China | collected 2013 | reverse complement strand
TCTTTATAATCAATCGGAAGCAACACTTTACAATCTTCATCCACAACTCCTACTTAGTATATATAAGGAGCGCGCAATTCTCTCGGAGCGGGTTAAGCTCGCCATGGGTGGAGACCATGCCAATCCGAATGTTATCGAGGTTATAAAAATCGCCTGCGACGAGTGCCCGATGGGCGGATATGAGGTCATGGATGCCTGCAGAGGCTGTCTTGCTCACCGCTGTGAGGATGTCTGCCGCAGAGGGGCTATAACCTTTGACAGCCACCAGAAGGCTCATATTGACAAATCCAAGTGCGTTGAGTGCGGAATGTGCGCCAAGGTCTGCCCTTACAGTGCCATTGCCAACAACAAGCGCCCGTGCGAGAAGGCGTGCAAGATAAAAGCTATCTCCATGGATGAGGACAAGGCAGCAAAAATAAACAACGACAAGTGCATCGCCTGCGGAGCGTGTGTGTATCAGTGCCCGTGGGGTGCGATAATGGACAAGTCGTTCATTCTCAATGTTATCGACATGCTTAAAAAGAGTGACGGCAACAAAAACTATAAGGTGTACGCGGTTGTTGCGCCGTCAATTTCCAGCCAGTTCAGATATGCGAAGCTCGGTCAGGTTATATCGGGCATTAAGGCTTTGGGATTCCACCATGTGGTTGAGGCGGCTTTGGGCGCCGATATGGTAGCGTATGAGGAATCGAAGGAGCTGGCGGAAAAAGGCTTCCTCACAAGCTCCTGCTGCCCTGCTTTTGTTGACTATGTCAAAAAGCAGTTTCCGCAGCTTGCAGAGAACGTGTCTCACAATCTCTCGCCCATGGCGACGATTTCGAAATATATAAAGGAGACAGATCCCACCGCCAAGGTGGTGTTCATAGGTCCGTGCACAGCCAAGAAGATGGAAATTCAGCTCGAGGAGGTTCGACCCTATGTCGATATCGTGATAACCTTCGAGGAGCTTCAGGCTCTCTTTGACGGAAAGGGTATCGAGATAACCGAGCTTGAGGAGGATGTTCTTGACAACGCCTCCTATTTCGGACGTATCTTTGCACGCAGCGGCGGACTTTCAGACGCGGTGCGTCAGGGACTCAAGGAGCACGGCATGGAGGATTTCGAATATAAACCGATAGCGTGTGACGGAATAGAGGAGTGCCGCACTGCACTCTTGAAGGCGAGCAAAAATGTCTGCCCCGGCAACTTTATCGAGGGTATGGCGTGTTCCGGAGGCTGCATCGGCGGAGCGGGCTGCCTGACCCACGGTGAGAAGAACAAGGAAGAAGTTGACAAGTATGGACAGGAGGCACTCGAAAAGACCATAACAGACGCGGTGTCCTCAATTGTCAAGTGATGTGCCCTGTCATATACTGACGGTGGAAAAGATTATTATTTCTTTTAATGCTCTATAAACGTAAAAAAAGAAAAATAAAATTTCTGTTGGGTGATATAATGATTTCGGGAAAATGATGTGGAGGAGAATTCTTTGAGAGGTGGTAAAAGTGGCTTATAAGTATCTGCTGTTTGCCATTGCCGGTTTTATTTCCGGCAGCGTGATGTACAGTTATCTCATCCCTAAAATTTTCTGCGGTGTTGACATTATCAAGGAGGGAGAAGATCACAACCCCGGCATGACAAATGTTATGCGCTGCGTGAATGTCAAGCTGGGTATTCTGTGTCTTGTCCTTGATGTTGCCAAGGGCTTTGTCCCGGTGTTTCTTGCGAAGATGTATGCCGGAGATTTCAGAAACATGCTCTTTGCTCTGGTGATAGCGGCGCCTGTTCTGGGTCACGCTTTTCCGCCGATGCTCAAGTTTAAAGGCGGCAAGGCAATTGCTGTGTCCTACGGTGTATTGCTCGCGCTTATTCCGACCAGTTTCATGGTGCTGCGAATGGCTATAATTACGGCGATTTTCAGCCTCGTGATTATTATCAAACCCGACTCTCTCAGAGTTATAATATCAATGTTTGTGTTTGCCGTGTGCAACCTGTTCTTCCACGATATTCCGTCCTTCGTGGTCGGTTCGCTGATCGTGTCGGCAACGGTGATATTAAAACACTTCATGAACTACGGCGATGAGAAATTTACATTGCGTCTGGCATTCCGCAAGAAAAAAGACTGACGTGGATATCGGCTGTTTCCTGTTACATAACGGATTGTGCCGCTGCCCCGGTTGATTGCAAAAAAAATTACCTGTCGAAAAATTTCGGCAGGTAATTTTTTGTGTCTTCAGATGAAACTATCCTCGGTTACACGGGAAATGAAAATCCGTGAGGAGTAGTCGTTTTGTCGCTCTCAATCTCACTGACGCTCGACAGGGAAAACCGTATTATTTATATGTTTACAATTCAGAACACTTATTATCCCAACAGAACATCAGTCACGAGCATGACGCAAAAGCCGACAAGCAGTGCATATGTCGCCCCGCGTTCACTGCCGTGGGCGTGCGTTTCGGGAATCATCTCGTCGCTTATGACATATAGCATTGTGCCGCCCGCAAAAGCGAGCGCGAACGGAAGTATGGCGGAGGCTATGCTCACCGCGAAATATCCGATAAGCGTTCCGACAACTTCAATAAGTCCGGTTATCATGGCGCAGATGAAGGTCTTGCGTGGTGATACGCCGGCTGCGAGCATGGGACCGATGATAACCATTCCCTCCGGAATGTTTTGCAGAGCGATGCCGCCGGCAATAATAAGAGCACGGGAGGTGTCCCCGGAGCCGAAGCCCACGCCCGCGGCAATACCCTCCGGCAGATTATGTATGGCAATGGCGGTGACAAACAGCAGAACCTTGCTCACATTCGCATTGTTGTGCTGTTCGGTCTCCTGACCGACAAGCTTATGTAGGTGGGGCACCAGCTTGTCAATAAGATTGAGACATAGCGCCCCTGCAAATATTCCGGCAACTGTGATGAGCAGTGCAAATTTTCCGCCGTATTCAAGGGACGGAATAATAAGTCCCAGCACTGCGGCGGCAAGCATGACTCCCGCCGCAAATGACAGCACAATGTCCGAAAATTTGTGGGATATTTTTTTGAATATGAATCCGATCAAAGATCCGATTATGGTTGCGCCACCTACGCCGAGGGCTGTCAACAAAACTAATTCCATAAGCACTCCTTCAGTGAGGTCAAATCTCGGTTTTCCACAGACCGTGAAGATTGCAGTAGGCATAGACCGCAACAGGTTTTTCGTCAGCCAGAGCGAAAGTAACGGCGGGCTCGTCATCCGGGGTCAGGCATTTGCGCTGACCGCCGCGGTCAGTCTGAAGGTAGACCCAAGCAATGCTGTGTTCCTCGGTCATCGGATGAGCCACGGAGCCTATCGAGACTTTCACGGTGCTGCCGTCAACTGCCACAACGGGGGTGTGCTTTTCGGTGCTCGCGTCGGAGGTGCCGGCCTCGAGCGGTGTCATTTTCTGACCGCAGCACATCAGCGGAACTCCCGCATCGTGGATGAGCCCGACGATGTTGCCGCAATGCTCGCAAATAAAGAATCTTTTTTCACACATAGTTCTGTCCTCCTGAGAAAGTTTATTAAAAAACGGCAAAACCGTATTTTGCATGGCCAAATCTGTTTTGATTGGATTTATTCGAATTTCACGCACTGTTTAGCATAGTCTGATAATGACAGTGGGATACTCAGTATCAAAGATATTTTTTGTAATTGTATCACATAAATACATTTATTTCAATCAATATTGATTTTATTAAAGGATTCTCCCGTCCGTAGAGAAAGTCACTACCTGCCAGGGGATAAATTTACCGCTTGCCTGAAGCGCGCGCTTAGCGGCGTTTTCAATGCCTGCGCAGCACGGAACCTCCATTCGCACAACAGTCACGCTTTTGATGTTGTTGTTCGCGATTATCTGTGTGAGCTTTTCGGTATAATCACCATCATCGAGCTTTGGACAGCCTATAAGTGTAATGCGTCCTCGGATGAAATCGTTGTGAAAGCTGCCGTAGGCATATGCCGTGCAGTCGGCGGCAATGAGAAGATTGGCGTTGTCAAAATAGGGAGCGTTGATGGGAACGAGCTTTATCTGACACGGCCATTGTGAAAGCCGGCTTGTGGCGGCAGACTCTGTTTGAGCCTGAATCGGTGTATCGCGTCTTATTGCCCGGGACTCTGTTCCGGGGCAGCCGCAGGGGAGCTCCCCGCCGTGTTTCCCGGCTTTTGCCCGGCGCACCGCCTCCTCATCGTATGCGGGAGCCTCACGCTCCTCAAAGGTGATAGCATCTGTTGGACATGCGGGCAGACAGTCGCCCAGCCCGTCACAATAGTCCTCACGTGTCAGCTTTGCTTTCCCGTTGACCATCTCAATGGCACCTTCGTGGCACGCTGCAGCACATGCGCCGCAGCCATTGCATTTGCTCTCATTTATCTTTATGATTTTTCTTAGCATTTTTATATCCTCCTTGTTTTTGTGATTACATCATAGTATAATTGACGCAACAAATCTGTTGAAATTTCAACAAACGGAGAGAAAATGAAAAAATATTTTGAAGTTTTGCGCAAATGTAAGCTTTTCGATGAAATCGAAGATGAAAATTTAACATCCCTGCTCGGCTGCCTTGGCGCTGTGGTCAAAAGCTTCGAAAAAAAAGAGACTGTCATAGCGGAAGGTGACCCGGCGAGATATATCGGTATAGTGCTTTCGGGTTCCGTACAGATAGTCAGCATTGACTTTTTCGGGAACAGGAATATTCTATCCGCTGTGGAAGTGTCCGAGCTGTTTGATGAATCTTTCGCGTGCGCTCAGACAGAGTCCATACCTATCAATGTTATCGCCGCCGAGCCGTGTGAGATAATGCTCATTGACTGTCAGCGTATTCTGCACACCTGCTCAAACACCTGTGAATTTCATCAGCAGTTGATTTTCAATCTTCTGAAGATTATGGCGACAAAAAACATTATGTTTCATCAAAAAATCGAAATCAGTTCAAAGCGCTCCACCAGAGAAAAGCTGACAACCTATCTGATGTTTCAGGCAAAGAAGGCGGGAAGCAACAGCTTTGATATTCCCTTTAACAGGCAGGAGCTGGCGGATTATCTTGAGGTTGACCGCAGCGGTCTGTCCACACAGATAAGCCAACTGCGTCGGGAGGGCGTGCTGAAAAGCCGACTAAATCACTTTGAATTGCTCTGAGCTGATGAAATATTCCGCCCTGCGGTGGCTTGCAGCTCGTTGTTTTTTGATTTAATAAAATAGTGAATAATACAAAAAATAAAATCCTGCCGATATTCATCGACAGGATTTTATTTTTGGCTGGGGAATAGGGATTCGAACCCCAACAAACAGAGTCAGAGTCTGTCGTGCTACCGTTACACCATTCCCCAATGCCGGTGACTCTGACAACAGGCATATTCTTTGCCTGCGAGTTAGTATTATACACACTCAAAACATAAATGTCAACATTTTTACAAACTTTTTTTCAAACTATTGACTTTAGCACGGTAATGTGATAATATGCAGACACGCTAAAATGATATGGAGGATAAAATTATGAAAAAGAGAGCAGTTGCACTCGTTCTTGCAGTGCTGATGATGGTTATGACCTTCGGCTTTGCGGGCTGCAATGGAAGCGAGAAAACAGATTGGGCGTACATAGAGGATAAGGGCGAGCTGATCATCGGTATCACTTATTTCCAGCCCATGAACTATAAGAACGCGGACGATGAACTCGTCGGCTTTGAGACTGAGTTTGCACAGGCTGTCTGCGAAAAGCTCGGTGTAACACCCAAGTTTCAGGTTATAGACTGGGACAGCAAGGTTCAGGAGCTCAACTCCAAGTCCATCGATGTTATCTGGAACGGCATGACAACGCTTGACAATCTCAAGCCGCAGATTGATTTTTCAAACCCGTATATGAAGAATTCTCAGACTGCTGTTATCCGCAAGGCTGACGCGGCAAAGTATACTGATCTCGCATCCATGGCGGGTGCAAAGGTCGTTGCTGAGGCAGGCTCCGCAGGTGAGGTCGCAGTCAAAGCTGATGCTGGTCTGAGCAAGAACTATATTCCGGTTAAATCTCAGAGCACAACATTCACAGAGGTCAAGAGCAAGACTGCCGATATAGCTGTTGTTGACGCTGTCACCGCAGCAGGAACAATCGGCGATGGCACAAGCTACAGTGATCTTATGATCGTTGACAGCATAAGCCTCGGTGAGCCCGAAGAATATGCAGTCGGTATCAGAAAGGGCGAGACAGAGACCGCAGAAAAGATTAACGCCGCTATCAAGGAGCTCTATGATGACGGCACACTTGACAAGCTTGCAGAGAAGTATGGGTTGACGGGACGCATCATTGCCCAGTAAGTCCGCGAACAATTTGAATTACAAGAATAAATTATCCCAAGTCCTGCCGTTTTATGCGGCGGGACTTGAGCTGTATAATAAAAATATGCTCACAGAGGAATGAAAATATGTCCATCGATTTTTTCGGCGTCAACGCTCAGCTTCTTGAGGGCTTCAAATATACGCTGATAATATTTTTTGTCACCCTCGCGGCGGGAATACCGCTCGGCTTGCCGATAGCTTTCGGCTCCATGAGCCGTTTCAAACCTATAAGGCTGATAACACGGGCGTTTGTCTGGGCTATCAGAGGCACACCTCTCATGCTTCAGGTGATGGTCGTGTTCTATGTGCCGGGTCTGCTTTTCGGTACGCCGTTCAAGTCACGGCTGGTGGCGGTAATCATAGCCTTTATAATCAACTATGCCGCTTATTTCTCGGAGATATACCGTGGCGGAATTGAGAGCATACCGGTAGGTCAGTATGAGGCGGGGCAGGTGCTCGGGCTTACAAGGTCTCAGACCTTTTTCAAGGTAGTTCTTTTCCAGGTTATCAAACGCATTGTCGCCCCGATGAGCAATGAGATAATCACGCTTGTCAAGGACACCTCGCTTGCCCGTGTTATTGCGGTCGGTGAGCTGATTATGGCGGCGCAGGATATAGTAAATGTCTACGGTCTGCTTTGGCCGCTGTTCTATACAGGCATTTTCTATCTGATTTTCTGCGGCGTGCTCACTATACTGTTCAATAAACTTGAAAAGAAACTTGATTATTACAGGGGTTAAAAATGGCTATTCTTGAAGTGAAAGATCTGAAAAAATCCTTCGGCTCAACGGAGGTGCTCAAGGGCATCAGCTTTTCTCTTGAGGAGAAGAGCGTCCTCGCTGTTATAGGATCCTCAGGCAGCGGAAAAACGACGCTTCTTCGCTGTATAAATATGCTTGAGACTGCGGACAGCGGCTCAATAACCGTTGACGGCAGCACTATTTTTGACGGCGAAAGTACTCAGAAGCTGACCGCAGAGCAGAAACGCGAGAATCAGCTTAAAATCGGGCTTGTGTTCCAGTCGTTTAATCTGTTCCCGCAGTATACGGCCTTGGAGAATGTCACCCTTGCGGCAAAAGCCAATGCCAAGAGCCGTCCCGATTTCAAGAAAAACCGCAAGGTGATATACAGTGAAATCGATGAGTTGGGCATGTCATTGCTCAAAAAAGTGGGACTTGAAAACAAAGCGGATAACTATCCCTGCGAGCTTTCGGGCGGTCAGCAGCAGCGTGTATCAATAGCGAGAGCTATGGCTCTCAATCCGAAAATTCTTTTCTTTGACGAGCCGACAAGCGCACTCGACCCGGAGCTTACCGGAGAGATACTCAAAGTCATCAAGGGGCTTGCCGCGGAGAAGATGACAATGGTTATCGTTACCCATGAGATGGCGTTTGCACGCGAGGCGGCGGACAGAATCATATTCATGGACAACGGTGTTATTGAGGAGGAGGGCACACCCGAGGAGGTGTTCGACAACCCCAAATCCGAACGCACAAAAGCCTTTATCGCAGGATATACGGAAATCTGAAAACAGCATCTGCCATTCCGACAACAGTGAGGAATGGCAGATTTTTTCTTTTTCAGTGGGTAAGCCGTGACGGATGAGAGGTCTAACAGACATTAGATATTAAATGTCAGAAGACAAACATCTGTTATCCGTAAACCCGATACGCCTAAATCCTGACCCCTAAAACCTAACATCTATCTTCATATCTCCATGCTCTCCCGCATAAACATTTATCAGACTTTTTAAAGGCGGTGCGGAAAATGGACGAGGATATAAGCTTTGAGCGGGAGAGGCGCACGCGGGAGGAATATAGGTCACAGAACGGACTTTCAACAGGACAAAAAGTAAAAAAAGAGCGCAAGGGAGATACTTTTCTGAAAATAACGCTCGTTCAAGCTGTTGTTTGCGCGGTTCTGTTGGGTCTTTTAATGCTTGTCGGAAAGATGTCACCGGACGGCTTCAATCAGCTCAAAACGGGATATAATCGGATAATGGAGCGTGATATGAGTGTCAAAGAGGTGTGGGCGGAACTCAAAGATGCGGCAGGCTTCATATTTGAGTCCGCCGGAGAGAATGTGACTGAGCCGCAGGCTGACAGCACGACCGAAATTCCGGACGGCATGGGCAATTCAGAGCCCGGAAGGGCAAAGCCTGATTCCGTAAGCTTTTCGCCGTATTACACCACCGTCAGCGCTGCAATGCCTGTTGAGGGCAGAATAAGCTCGGCCTTCGGCTGGCGAGAGGATCCGTTCACGGGAGAAATATCGATTCATACGGGACTTGACATAGCCTGTGACGAGGGTACGCCGATAGCCGCCGCTTTCTACGGCAAAGTCGAGGAGAGCGGAGAAAACGATGTCGCGGGCAAGTATATCCGCCTATCCCACGCCGGAGGTCTGGAAACCTTCTATTGCCACTGCTCTGAGATACTGGCACCGGAGGGCGCCGTGATACGGCAGGGTGAAACAATAGCCCTTGTCGGCTCAACGGGTATGTCAACCGGTGCTCATCTGCATTTCGAGGTGCGCATAGGCGGCAAGAAACTTAATCCCGAGTGGCTGCTCTACGGCATGGAGGTCTGATGCAGTTTAAAATAGGGAAAACCGTCTTTCATATCGGGTTCCCGTTTGCCGCAGTCCTTTCGCTGATGCTTTTGCTTGATGAAAGCGCAACCGCCGTCACAGCTCTGATATGCTGCATACTTCATGAAACAGGGCATCTGTTGTGCTTTTTTGCCATGTCAGCCCCGCCTGACCGTGTGGAGCTGGGTGCCTTCGGAATGAGAATAGAAAAAAGCGCCGCACCGCTCTCTTATAAGGAGGAAACGGCGGCGGCTCTTGCAGGACCGGCAGTGAATTTTGTGCTGGCTCTTATATTTTTTGTGCTCTGCCGGGCGAGAAATGCCGATTATCTTTTGGGGGCGGTTGCTCTCAATCTCTGCGCCGGAATTTTCAATATGATACCGGTTGAGCCTCTCGACGGCGGCAGAGCATTGAAGAATGCGCTGCTCATCAGATTTGATGAACAACGCACGGAAAAAATCATTGATATAGTTTCACTTGTCACACTTATTCCGCTCACCCTGTGCGGCATTGCCGTGCTGAAAAACAGCGGATATAATTTTACGCTTCTGCTGGTCTGTGTATATATAGCGGCATATCTGCTGATGAAAAATAAGAAAATCAAAAAACGAAGTTAGCAGAGCAGATATTTTTGCTATATTTACCATTCGTCATTTTCATCTGCCATGACAGCATAAGCGCATCTCATGCCGTCAACCGCTGCGGAGACTATGCCGCCCGCATAGCCGGCTCCTTCTCCGCATGGGTAAAGTCCCCGTATATTTGACTGATATATCTCGTCCCTGAGAATGCGAACCGGAGATGAGCTGCGTGTTTCAGGTGCGGTGAAAACGGCTTCCGGCATAGCGAATCCGCAGAGCATCCTGTCCATTTTTAACAGCGCCTGCGCATAGGTGTCCGTGACCTTTTTGGGCAAAATTTTTCTTATATCTCCGAGCGCGACTCCCGTAGGGCAGCTCGGTCTGACTCCGCCGAGCCTCACGGACGGTCTGTCGGCGAGAAAGTCCCCCACAAGCTGAGCGGGGGCTGTGTAGTCCCTTCCGCCAGCCTCAAAAGCGGCGCGCTCTATTTTTCTCTGAAGCTCTATTCCCGCAAGCGGATGGTCGCTGCCGAAATTCTCAGGCTCTATGCCGACCAGCAGAGCACTGTTGGAGTTCTCCGCGTCACGTCCGTATTCGCTCATGCCGTTGACAACTATTCCGCCCTCCTCGGAGGAGGCGTTGACGACAGTGCCTCCCGGGCACATGCAGAAGGTGTAGGCTCCGCGACCGTGCTCAGGATGGCAGGCGAGCTTGTAGTCAGCGGCGCCGAGTGCGGGATGCCCCGCAAAATCACCGTACTGAGCCTTGTCTATGAACTCCCTTGGGTGTTCGATTCTTGCGCCGACCGAAAAGGGCTTCTGCATCATGCGAACACCGCGGTTGTAGAGAGCTTCAACAGTGTCGCGGGCTGAATGCCCGGTGCAGAGCAGAACGGTGTCTGTCTGAAAATCCTCCTCGCGGCCGTCCTTTTTGATTTTTATTCCGTGAATATATCCGTTAGCGACAATGATATCGGTCATCTTACAGTTGAAAATAATTTTACCGCCGAGCGATATTATCTCCTCACGGATGGAGCGGACAACCTCGGCCAGCCTGTCCGTACCTATATGGGGCTTTGCCGACCAGCGTATCTCCTCTGGAGCGCCGTGAAAAGCCAATTCATCGATAACAATGCGGCACAGCGGATCTTTTATACCGGTTGTCAGCTTGCCGTCAGAGAAGGTTCCGGCGCCGCCCTCGCCGAACTGCACATTGGATTCGGGATTCAGACGGCGGCTGCTCCAGAAGCTGAGAACATCCTTTTGCCTGTCCTCTATATGTGAGCCTCTCTCGATTATCAGCGGTTTCAGACCGGCACGGGCAAGAACCAGCCCGGCAAACATTCCGGCAGGTCCGAATCCGACGATTACGGGCGGCAGTTCGCTTGTTCTGCGCATTCCCGGAGGGGTAAAGTTGAACGGCTTTACAACATCAACATCAGAACCGCATCGGCGCAGAACAGCCTGCTCATCTCCGTCAACATCAACTTCAACGTTATATACAAAGAAAATATTATCTTTTTTGCGCGAATCGACCGCTTTTTTCGTGATTCTGAGTGAACGTATACGATTCTCGTCAAGGCGAAGAGCTTTACCCGCTGCCCGCCGCAAATCGTTTTCATCTGCCGTAAGAGGCAGCTTTATTTGACTGATTTTAAGCATATTATTTCTCCGTTGATAAGATTACTTTGCCATTTCCTCGCCGGCTGTCAGCCCGGAGGACCATGCCCACTGGAGGTTAAATCCTCCGCAGCCGCCGTCAACATCAAGAATTTCACCCGCGCACCAGAGCGATGGCACAAGCTTTGACATGAGCGTCTGACTGTGAAATTCATTGATGTCGGCACCGCCCGAGGTTACCTGAGCGCTTTCAAAACCTCTCGTTCCGTTTATTTCGACTTTGAAATGCTTTATGGCATTGGCGATATCGTCAAGCTGCCTGATGCTAAGTTCGGATGAATATGCGGATGAAGAAATACCGGTCTCACGAAGAACGGCGGCTCCGACAGCTTTGGGCAGAATACCGTTGAGCATATTTTCACATTTTGAACTGAATCCGCCGAGAAAACCGACTATTTCATCCCGGCTCATTTCAGGCAGAAGGTCGATTTCGGCGAAAAGCCTTTTATCTCGGCTGTCTCCCACTGCACGGCTTATCTCCATTGCCGCTATGCCGGACAGCCCGTAGTCAGTGAACAGAAGCTCTCCGCGCGACTGATGCCCGGCAAGGTTTATAACGGTGTCGTGGACGCGCACCCCCTTGAGTGACCTGAGCGATTTGTTCGGAGAGGTGAGTTGGACAAGCGAGGGGCATAGCGGTGTTATGCTGTGTCCCAGAGACTTCAGCAGACCGTAGCCGCTGCCGTCAGAGCCCTGTGCCGGGGATGCCTGACCGCCTGCGGCAATGAGCAGCCTTTGGCAGGAAAACTCACCGTTTAGCAGAAATCCGCCGCTGACGGGTTTGATTTTTTTGACCTGCGTGCCGCAGAAAAACTCAACTCCGCAGCCCTCAGCGGCAAATCTCAGTGCGTCAAGAACGCCGGAAGCGGTGTTGCTTAACGGATATATCCGTCCGCATTCATCAGTATAGGTCAGAAGGCCTATTGACTTGAAAAAACCGAGAGTGCGGGAAACATCGTATCTATTCAGAGCGTCACGGGCAAAGTCTCGGTTTTTGTATGGGTGCTCGCCCGCGTGCATATTTGAGAGATTGCAGCGCCCGTTGCCTGTGGCGAGAATCTTCTTGCCGACGCGAGGCAGGTGCTCAAGAACCGCAACACGCTTTTGGGGCGCGAATTTTTTTGCGTTTATCGCGGCACACAGACCGGAGGCTCCGGCGCCCGCTATTATAATATCAAATTCATGTCCCATAAAACATACCGTAACCCTTTGCAAAATTATACTGTAAAATTATATTCTTTCTAAAAGTTTATGTCAACCGGATACGGGCTTTAATGTTCAAAAACTCCTGACTGAGGGGAGTGTACAAGTTATAATTGACTTGTCATCGGCTTTGTGGTATTATAAATAGCGAGAAAATGAAAATGCAGGGCTTTTTTGTGCAATAATACCATGGATATTTTGCCGGAAAGTATCCACACGGCCCGGGAAGTTGACAAGTGAATAAAGAAAACGACTTATTCAGGGAGTGAATTTTGTGAAAGGTATTATTCTGGCCGGAGGATCGGGAACGAGACTGTATCCCCTGACAATGGTTACGAGTAAACAGCTTCTGCCGGTGTATGACAAGCCGATGATATATTATCCGCTGTCAACTCTTATGCTTGCAGGCATCAGGGAGATTCTTATAATCTCCACGGAGGACGATACCCCCAAGTTTGAGCGTCTGCTCGGAAACGGCAGTCAGTTCGGTCTGAAGCTCTCCTATGCCGTTCAGCCCCGCCCTGAGGGCCTTGCGCAGGCCTTCATAATCGGTGAGGATTTCATAGGGGACGACAGCGTCGCAATGGTTCTCGGTGACAATCTCTTTTACGGCAACGGCTTCGGTCATCTGCTCAGAGAGGCTGCAAAGAACGAGAACAGGGCAACCATTTTCGGCTACTATGTTGAAAACCCGCAAAGCTTCGGCGTTGTCGAGTTTGATGAGGATGGAGTGCCTATATCAATTGTCGAAAAGCCAAAACACCCCAAATCCAACTATGCGGTAACGGGTCTGTATTTTTATGACAACAGAGTTGTTGAATACGCGAAATCGCTCAAGCCCTCCAAGAGAGGCGAGCTGGAGATAACAGATATAAACAAGATATATCTCAAAAACGGCGACCTCGACATCCGCCTTATGGGCAGAGGCTTCGCGTGGCTTGACACGGGAACGGTGGATTCTCTGCTCGATGCTGCCAACTTTATAAAGACTGTCGAGCGGCTTCAGGGTATAAAAATATCCGCGCCTGAGGAGATAGCTTATAATATGCGCTGGATAAGTAAGCGCGCTTTGCTCGAATCTGCGGAGAAGTACGGAAAATCCTCGTATGGGGAGCATCTTCGCCGCGTTGCAGAGGGCAAGATTCTCTATTCCGGCA
>SAMEA3663263__coassemble_305_pt1 | contig 13562 bp, 12 predicted proteins | sample SAMEA3663263__metabat2_low_PE_013 | metagenome-assembled genome bin SAMEA3663263 (sample SAMEA3663263) | pig gut metagenome | biome: pig gut; feature: pig-associated habitat; material: faeces | place: China | collected 2013 | reverse complement strand
TGTGAACAATGTTCTGCTTTGACGGTTCGGGGAGTTTTTCGACAGTCTGAGGGCGGGATGATTAATCCCGCCCTGTTTATATTTAATTATAAAATTTCACTCCGTATCAGTGAGTTCCCGCAAGCAGGACTTGCGGATAAATAATGGGATGACCCCAAAGCACCGGAAGCTCTGGGGTCATATAAGGGAACTGAATTTGCCGTTGCCCGCACATGACAAAGGCAAATAACCGGAACTCTAAATTACGGGTCGGTTCTTCCGACATCTGAGCCGCCCACGGCGACTATTGACATAACTACGGCCAAAACGAGTATAATTCCTAATGCTTGCAGTACCATTGTACTTCCCCCTTACAAAGTGATTCAGCCAAATGCTTTGCTGATTTATTTCCTCATATCCTACGCTTTATAGTATATACTCACCTTGCACCGAAAACCACCACAAAAGAATTACAGTTTGAATACAAAACGGTTACAAAGAAAGCCTGAATTGTAACATTTTTGTAACAATTCAGGCTTTTAATGGCAAAATTAAATTTCAAATCAAGCTATCCCATCAGCTGGAGCAGTTCGTTAGCACTCAGTGTCGGCTGAAGAGCGCAGTTTATTGCCATGGCAAGGAATTTTGAGGCGCGTTCGATCATTATGTCAACCTCTTTCGGGGTTATCATCATCTGTGCGCTGTGGGGCTCCACACTATCCTGAAACTCCGGCGTGTCCTGCCCGTTGCTTTCGCTTATGATGTCGTGGGCAAGTGTAGCGGCATCGACCACGGTCGGTATGCCTATTGATATGACAGGCACTCCGAGCGTCTTTTCGCTTATCTCTGCCCGTGCGTTGCCGACTCCGGAGCCGGGTATTATGCCGCTTGTGGCTATCTGAACCGTGCAGCCGAGGCGGGAGAGGCGCCTTGCGGCGAGTGCGTCAATGACTATGACAGCGGCGGGACTTACCGTTCTGACCGCACCGGCTATGATTTCGCCCGTCTCAACTCCGGTCTGACCGAGAACGCCGGGGTTGATGCAGGCAACAGGCCGCAGACCGCCAAGCCCGAGCTTCTCGGCAAATTCTTTTTTCAGATGTCTTGTCGCAAATATATTTTCCGAGCATTTGGGACCGAGTGCATCGGGTGTTATCTTGACGTTGCCCAGACCCGCCGTGAGCACAGTGCCGCTCTCGGGCAGCAGGCGCTGAAGCTCGTCCCGCACCGTCTCCATGCTTTCATCGGTGATGGAATGGCAGTTTGAAAAGTTTTTGGTTTCAACGGTGACATAGCTGCCCTGCGGTTTGCCGAGCGTCCGCTCTCCCTGCTCATTTATCACCTTTATTCTTGTGATTTTGGAGTCGGCGTGGCTGAAGGTTTCACAGAGCACTCCGTCAAGAACATCTTTTTTTAGATATTCCTTCTGTTCAAGTGCGAGGTCGGTTCTGAAATTCATATATGTGCCTTGCAAAACTGAATAAAATTCGGTTTTGGCTGTGCGTCCCACCCTTCAAAACATAAAAAATTTTTCTTTTTCTCTTGCAATTGACCGAACTCTATGATAAGATATTTACCTGTATGATGAAGGAGGTGCAAAAATGCCTAATATCAAGTCAGCAAAAAAGCGTGTTATCGTCAACAAGACAAAGGCTGCTCGCAACAAGTCCCGCAACTCAGCTCTTAAAACAGCCATCAAAAAGGCTAATGCTGCTGCTCAGTCCAACTCAGAGGATAAGGTCGCAGTTGTCACCGCGGCAATCAAAAAGGTTGATCAGGCGGCTGCCAAGGGTCTTCTCCATAAGAACAATGCAGCCCGCAAGAAGTCTGCTCTGGCAAAGCTTCTTAACGAGGGCTGATATCTGCAATGAAGGTTAACGGTTTGGGCTTTCCCATAACCGTTAATTTTTTTGTCCGTTTACGTCTTTTCAGCGTGTGTGACGGCTGGTTAGAAGATTAAACAGCAATATCTTATATTTCACAGGTCGTCAATTGTAAACTTTCTTTTATTTGTTTGACTTTTTCCTGTACTTATCGTATAATTATAAACGATAAATTTTTAACCTTTAAGGAGGTAAAATCATGGAAAAAGTTAAGAAAATTATTAAAATCATTGCCATTATAGTTGCTGTGGCAGGTGCTGTTGCCGGAATTGCAGTTGCGGTTAAAAAGATTCTTGACAAGAAAAAGGCTGCCGCCGATGAGCCTGAGAACTATGTTTCCTGCTCATGCTGTGACGTCCCCGCACCTGCGGCTGAATAAGATTTTCTGCCTGCGGCATTGCTGCCGCAGGCTAAGTTTTTTCGCTTATTTTTCCTTGGGCTTTGCTATGAGAGAGGCGATGAGTCCGCAGAGCACCGCGACTGTCACTCCGGCCGAGGCTGAAGTCAGCGGACCTGTCAGAATTCCTATCGGACCGCTTTGGGCAATGGCCTCCTTTGTTCCCTTGACCATTGCGAACCCGAAGCCTGTCAGGGGAATTGTGGCTCCGGCGCCCGCCCACTCAACCAGCGGGGCATATATGCCTATGCCGCCCAGGACAACTCCGAGCACCACGAAGGCAACAAGAATTCTGCCCGGCGTGAGCTTTGTGGTGTCCATCAGTATTTGACCGACTGCGCATATGGCGCCGCCGACCAAAAAGGCTTTCAAAAAATCGAGAAATATATCCATAACAACTGTCCTTTCGTGCGACGGAGGAGATTTCTTTGCGTTTATATTCTTTCAAATCTCTTAACGAATATGCGGTCGAAACCGCTCCGGAGGAAAATAAACCTCTGAGTTTAAAAAATATTTGCAAATTTTCTATTGACAAACGGCGATAATGTTAATAATATCTATATTGTAATCAGAAAGTCATTTTGAAATGCAAAAAAATTAACGGTAAGGAGAAATGAAAATGTCAACTTTTGAAAGAGTACAGAAAATCATATGTGAGCAGCTTGAGATAGACCGTCACCTCGTGACCGAGGACGCATCGATTTCAGGCGACCTCGGAGCAGACAGCCTTGATCTTGTCGATCTTGCGATGTCTATTGAAGAGGAGTTCAACCTTGAAGTTCCCGATGAGGCTCTTGATCATGTCAGAACTGTCGGCGACATTGTCAAGTTCATTGACGATCACGAGTAATATTCATATATAAGTGTCATAGGGCTGTTTTGTATTGGGGACAATATGAAACAGCCTTTTTAGATATCAGGACGATGAATTTTAAATTCGGTATATAGGTGAGAGAAAACAAGTCTCATACCGAATTAAGTGTCAGACATTAGGTCGTAGGCGCGATTGACGAATCGCCCGTCAAACTCGCGCAATATAAAAACCAGTCATTCCGAGCGAAGCGAAGAAACTTGGAATGCCGAAAGGAACTGATTTTGTGATTTTAAAAAATGCTGAAATATTTGATTCTGATTTCAACCGCCGCAGGGCGGATATCCGCATAGAAGGCGAGAAAATCGCCGAGATAGGTGAGAATATCAGCGGCGGCGAAGAGGTCGATTTCGTCGGCTGTGTCATTCTGCCGGGATTTATAGACATACATATCCACGGCTGCGGCGGAGCGGATTTCAGCGATGCTCGGGCGGATACTCTTCCAACCATGTCAAAAACGCTCGCGTACTTCGGCGTCACTTCTTTTTGCCCCGCCACAATGACTCTTCCCTATGATGATATCGAGCGAGCGTTCCGCCGGGCTGCGGATTATATGGGAAATGAGTGCGGCGCTTATATCCACGGTGTCAATATGGAGGGACCTTTTCTCTCGGTTGAACGCAGAGGAGCGCAGCCCGAAGAATATATTAAAAAGCCGGATATTGACGAGTTCAGGAGACTGAGCAGCATATGTAATGTCTGCCTTGTGTCACTTGCTCCTGAGGTAGAGGGAGCGTTGGATTTCGCGCGTGAAGCGTCAAAAATCTGTACGGTTTCAGCGGCTCACACCGTGGCAACATATGAGCAGGCAAAGGCCGGCTATGAAAACGGAATAACACACACCACGCATCTTTTAAATGGTATGCCCCCGATATCAAACCGCAATCCGGGGGTGCCGGTAGCGGCCCTTAACGCGCAGAATACAACGGCGGAGCTTATCAGCGACGGTATCCACATTCACCCCGATTATCTCGCTCTCCTTTACCGCATCCTCGGTGAAGACAGATCCGTTGCCGTCAGCGATTCCATGCGTGCCTCGGGTATGGGCGACGGTGAATATACCCTCGGCGGGCAGACGGTCTATGTCAAGAACGGCAAAGCGACCCTTGCCGATGGCACAATAGCGGCGAGCACAACCAATGTGTTCGATGAATTTAAGAACCTGCTGAGCTTCGGAGTGCCGTTGAGACAGGCGGTCAAGTCCTGCACAATAAATCCCGCGCGCGCAATAGGCGCCGATAAGGCGACAGGCAGTATAGCCGAGGGCAAAAACGCCGATCTGCTTGTGATGACCGCCGATCTGTCCGAACGCCGCGCGGTGTATGTCAAGGGACGAAAAGTTTAAAAATAAAGAGGTTCATATTCTGTAACGGCATGTATATATAATCGCAGATGTTTATTCGGTAACATATTATAAAACGGCAATTCCCGTACCGATATTATCGGTACGGGAATTGAATATTATAGCCGCTTTTGTTTTAAAATACATATTCAAATACCAAATTTTATGATATAATATATAATAGATAAATTTAAGCTTTCGGGAGGTCAGGCATGAATTTTCTTGTTATCGACGGCAACAGTATTCTTAACCGCGCTTTTTACGGCATCAAAATCCTCACGACCAAGGACGGCAGATTCACAAACGCGATTTACGGATTTCTTAATATCTTTCTTCGCCTGAAAGAGGAGTGCGCTCCCGATGCCGTGGCGGTGGCTTTCGATGTCAAGGCTCCGACCTTTCGCCATGAGATGTACGGAGGCTACAAGGCAACAAGAAAGGGGATGCCTCCGGAACTTGCCCAACAGCTGCCTGTTTTAAAAGAACTGCTCACGGCTATGGGAATTTCGGTCGTTGAAAAGCCGGGCTATGAGGCTGATGATATTCTCGGCACTCTCGCAAAACACAGCGGAGAAGCGGTCTGTACGATAGCGACAGGAGATAGGGACAGTCTCCAGCTTGTGTCCGACAGCGTCAATGTTTTGCTTGCTTCAACGAAAATGGGCAAGCCCGTGACCGAGAGATATACCCCCGCCGCAGTTTTTGAAAAATACGGCGTAGAGCCTGAAAAACTCATAGATATAAAGGCGCTCATGGGCGACAGTTCGGATAATATTCCGGGCGTTGCCGGAATAGGGGAAAAGACGGCGGGCGACCTTGTCAGCCGCTTCGGAACGGTTGAGGAGATATATGAAAACATCGAAACGCTTGATATACGTCCGGCGGTGCGTGATAAGCTTATAAAGGACAGGGATATGGCGTTTTTGAGCAAAAAGCTCGGCACCATCAACTGTGATATTCCCATAGATAACGACCCAAAGGATTATCTTTTGAAAAAGTGTGATAATTTCAATGTCACCAAAATCCTTGCCGACCTTGAAATGTTCAAAATTATAGACAGGCTCGGACTTGAGATTTCCGACGCGGCGCAGGCTCAGAGCGAGGAGGCAAAACCTGTTCCAGTCTGCGAGGAGACGGATTTGTCTCTTCTGATGACTCGCATCAAGTCCGATGGCGAGTGCTGGTTTATCTGGGATGGGGAGAAATGCTGGTTCGACTTTTCCGACAGAGTTGTGTTTGTGCGCTGTGAAAACGAGGAGTTTTATCCGTTTTTCATGCGCATGCTCAGCGATAAAAAGATAAAAAAATATACCTCCGGTATCAAAAAACTCTATTCCTTTGCTGCTGACTGTGGTTTTGAGGCGGAGAACCTCTGCAAAGATGCGGAGCTTCAGGGCTATGTCCTCAATCCCTCATCAAACTCATATGATGTGCTGCGCCTTGCGGGCGAATACGGCGCGGTTGTGCCGATTGAGGGTGACAGCGGCGGAGCGCCGGCTGCGTGCCTGAGAAAGCTGTTTTCCGTGATGGATAAGAAAATAGCGGAAAATTCACAGGAATATCTGCTGAACAGTATAGAACTTCCGTTGGCACGGGTGCTCTCGTCAATGGAGCGCACAGGCTTCGCTGTTGACAGCGAGGGCATAGCTCAATTCGGCGAGCAGCTCGGTGTGAAGATAGCACAAATCGAGTCCGAGATATATTCGCTTGTCGGCTATGAGTTTAACCTCAACTCTCCCAAACAACTCGGCGAGGCACTGTTTGAAAAGCTCGGACTGCCGGCCAAGAAAAAGACGAAAAGCGGCTACTCAACCGATGCAAAGGTGCTCGAGTCGCTTGCGGACAAGCACCCGGCAGTGCGTGATATTCTCGAATACAGAACACTTTCAAAGCTCAAGTCAACCTACTGTGACGGGCTTTTGAAGGTGATAGGAGAGGACGGGCGTATACATTCCACCCTGAACCAGACGGAGACGAGGACGGGACGCATTTCCTCAACGGAGCCGAACCTTCAGAATATTCCCGTGCGCTCACCGTTAGGCAGAGAGATGCGCCGCTTTTTTGTTGCGGCTCCGGGCTGCGTGCTTGTGGATGCCGACTATTCGCAGATTGAGCTGCGCGTGCTTGCCCATATTTCCGGCGATGAGCACATGACTGAGGCTTTCAATAACAACACGGATATTCATACGGTCACCGCCTCAGAGGTTTTTGATATGCCGCAGCAGCTTGTCACACCGCTGATGAGGAGCCGCGCCAAGGCGGTCAATTTCGGAATAGTATATGGTATAGGCGCATTCTCTTTAGCAAAGGATATCGGCGTCACAAGAGCCGAGGCGGACGCTTATATCAAGGGCTATCTGGAGCATTACTCTGGCGTGCGTGAATATATGGAGCATGTGGTTCAAAGGGCAAAGGAGACAGGATATGCCGAAACCGTGTTTGCCCGCAGACGTTATCTGCCGGAGATAACCGCTTCAAACGCTGTGACGAGGGCTTTCGGCGAGCGTGTGGCGCGCAATATGCCTATTCAGGGCACGGCGGCGGATATAATTAAAATTGCAATGATAAAGGTGTATGAAAAGCTTAAAGAGCGCAATCTTGCCGCGAGGCTTATCATGCAGGTTCACGATGAGCTGATAGTGGAGGCGCCGGAGAACGAGGCTGAAGAGGTGTCTGAAATACTCAAAACCGAGATGGAGAACGCCGTTAAGCTCAGCGTTGCTCTCACCGCCGATGTCCACAGCGGCAGAACGTGGTTCGATGCAAAGGAATGACAGAAAAGAGGCCGTTTTATGAATATTGTTTTCGTTTGTACAGGCAATATATGCAGAAGTCCCATGGCTGAAGGACTTTTCAAAAAGCTGCTTGAGGAGTGCGGCAGGGAGGATATAACCTGTTCCAGCGCCGGCCTTGCGGCGCCGGAGGGCAGCCCGGCAAGCATCAACGCAAAAATTGCCGCACAGGAGCTCGGTGTTGATATATCGGAACACCGCTCAAGACTTCTGACCCGGGCAATCGCACGCGATGCGGATATGATAGTCTGCATGACGCAGGATCATTATGATATTCTCAACAGAATCATTCCGGAGGAGAAGCTGTATATTCTCGGCGGCGGGATAGACGACCCTTACGGCTGCGACCTTGAGGTCTACCGCACGTGCGCTGAGAAAATAAAAAATTCCCTGCCGATTCTGCTTGATAGAATAGAATGTAAAGGATAATAACTTTACGGTGATTTTATGACTTTTGAAATAGTACCGATGACTGAACAGCATATAGAGCGTGCGGCGGCTCTTGAGCGGGAATGTTTTTCTGCCCCATGGTCTGAAAATTCCCTGCGGGAGGAGCTGTCAAACGAGCAGTCGCATTTTCTCTGCGCCATGTCGGACGGCAGTTTTGCGGGCTATGTCGGCGTGCAGGAGATAGCGGGAGAAGCGTATATTACAAACGTCGCGGTGTTCCCGGAATATAGACGTCGGGGTGCGGGAAAAAAGCTTTTGACCGCCGCCGAGCGCGGAGCCTCGGAGCGGGGCTGTTCATTTATCACGCTTGAAGTCAGAGCGGGCAACTCGGCGGCCGCTTCGCTTTACCGAAAGCTCGGTTACAGGGCTGTCGGAATACGCAGGAATTTTTACACCTGCCCAAAGGAGGATGCCGTTATAATGACGAAAAATTTGACTGACGAGGAAAAGAGGAATTTCTGATATGAGGATTCTTGCTATTGAATCATCCTGCGATGAGACTGCGGCGGCAGTTGTTGAGGACGGGCGGCGTGTGCTCTCAAGCGTCATAGCCTCTCAGGTGCAGGAACATATAATTTACGGCGGAGTCGTGCCGGAGATAGCCTCCCGCAGGCACACGGAGGCAATATCGGGTGTTGTCAGCGAGGCTTTGAGCAGGGCCGATATGACCGTGGAACAGGTGGACGCGATAGCCGTCACCTATGCGCCGGGGCTTATAGGGGCACTGCTTGTGGGCGTGAATTTTGCCAAAGGGCTGGCATATGCCGCGGAAAAGCCGCTGGTGCCGGTTCACCATCTGCGCTCACACATAGCCGCAAACTATATAACGCACACGAAGCTTTGCCCGCCGTTTCTGTGTCTTGTGGTGTCCGGCGGTCACAGCCATATTATAGAGGTCAGGGACTATACTGATTTTCATGTCATAGGCAGAACACGGGATGATGCCGCGGGCGAGGCGATGGACAAGGCGGCGAGAGCTATGGGGCTTGACTATCCGGGCGGAGTGAACCTTGACAGGGTTTCAAAAAACGGCAATCCGAAAAGCTATAAGCTTCCACATCCGAGAGTGGACGGGAGCGAGTATGACTTCAGCTTTTCGGGGCTGAAAACCGCCGCCGTAAATATAATACATAATGCGTCTCAGAAGGGGGAAACTGTCAGCGTACCGGATCTCGGTGCCTCATATATTGAGGCGGTGGTGGACTGTCTTGCGGCGAATACGGAAAAGGCGGCAGTGAATTTCGGATACGAAAAGATAGCCCTTGCGGGTGGAGTGTCCGCTAATTCCCGCCTGAGGGCGCGTATGGAGGAGATATGCGCGCGCCGCTCATGGGAGCTGTATATGCCCGAGCTTGCTCTCTGCGGCGACAATGCCGCCATGGTCGGAGCGCAGGGCTATTATGAGTTTCTCGCCGGAAACACGGCCTCTTATAGCCTGAACGCCCGCGCTTCGATGCCTATTGATGAAATTGATAAATTTTTATCAAAAAAGCTCTGAAAGTTCACATTTTGTACATTGAAAAAGACGAGTTTTGAGGGTATAATATAAAATGGGTAAAGATGGTACCTTTCTTAAAACAGTTTAGTCGAAAGGAGTCAATCACAATGAAACATTTGACGCAAAACAAAACCGTCATCGATTGGATTGAGGACAAAATTGAGCTCGTCAAGCCTGACGAGGTGATGTGGATCGATGGTAGCGAGGAGCAGCTTGAGGCTCTGCGCAAAACCGCATGTGAGAGCGGCGAGCTCACAAAACTTAACGAGGATTTGCTTCCCGGCTGTTATCTTCACAGAACAGCCGTTAATGACGTTGCACGTGTTGAGGGCAGAACCTTCATCTGCACGCAGACAAAGGAGGAGGCCGGCCCCACAAACAACTGGATGGCTCCCGACGAGGCATATAAAATGCTCTATGACATAGCCAGAGACAGCTATAAGGGCAGAACCATGTATGTTATACCCTATTCAATGGGTCCTGTCGGCTCACCGTTCTCCAAGGTCGGCATAGAGCTGACAGACTCCATATATGTTGTGCTCAACATGGCCATTATGACCAGAGTGGGCAAGAAGGTTATGGATGTCCTCGGTGACAGCAACGATTGGGTACGCGGCCTGCACTGCAAGTGCGATATAGACGATGAAAAGCGCTATATCTGCCAGTTCCCGCAGGATAACACGATTATATCAGTGAACTCCGGCTACGGCGGAAACGTTCTTCTCGGCAAAAAGTGCTTTGCTCTGCGTATAGCCTCCTATCAGGGCTGGAAAGAGAAGTGGCAGGCAGAGCATATGCTCATTCTCGGTCTTGAAAATCCTCAGGGCGAGGTCAAATATATCTGCGCCGCTTTCCCGTCAGCCTGCGGCAAGACAAATCTTGCCATGCTTATTCCTCCCGAGGGCTATAAAGCAAAGGGCTATAAGGTCTGGTGTGTCGGCGATGATATCTCATGGATAAGAAAAGGATCCGACGGCAGACTCTATGCCATTAACCCTGAAAACGGCTTCTTTGGAGTTGCACCCGGCACAAACGAAAAGTCCAACCCCAACGCGCTCGCCGCAACAAAGAAGAACACTATCTTTACAAATGTCGCACTCAATCTTGACAACAATACCGTCTGGTGGGAGGGACTCGACAAGAACCCGCCCGAGCACGCCATCGAGTGGAAGGGCAATCCTTGGAACGGCAAGACAAGCGAGGAGAAGGGCGCTCATCCGAACAGCCGCTTCACCGCTCCCGCAGTCAACTGCCCGTGCATCAGCCCTGAGTTTGAGAACCCCGCAGGCGTTCCGATTTCCGCTATCGTCTTCGGAGGCAGAAGAGCAAAACTTGCTCCGCTGGTCTATCAGTCAAGAGACTGGAATCACGGCGTGTTCGTCGGCTCCATCATGGCGTCGGAGACAACGGCAGCCGCAGCGGGCGCTGTCGGCGTTGTCCGCCGCGATCCGATGGCTATGCTTCCTTTCTGCGGATATAATATGGCTGATTACTGGCAGCACTGGGTTGACATCGGCGCTGATCTTGACCCCGAAAAAGCTCCCAAAATATTTAATGTCAACTGGTTCCGCAAGGACGATGACGGCAACTTCCTGTGGCCCGGTTTCGGTGACAATCTTCGCGTTCTCGAGTGGATCATCAAGCGCTGCGAGGGCAAGGTCGATGCGGACGAGACGGCCATAGGCTATGTTCCCAAGGCTGAGGATATCAACCTCGAGGGTATTGAGGATGAGGTCAGCCCCGAGCAGCTCAAAGAGATTCTCAGCGTTGACAACTCCCTTTGGGAGACAGAGGTTGAGGGCATAGAGGAGTTCTATGCGAAGTTTGGTGACAAGCTGCCCAAGACTCTCCGCGATGAGCTTGACACTCTCAAAGCCAATCTGAAATAATTTAATAAGGATGTAAAATCCGCCGTGAAAGACCGATATGTCTTTCTGCCGGGAGGCTCTTCTCCCGGTGCGACGGACTGTTATACCCGAAAAAAGCCGACAATAACAACCGTTGCATATGCTGAACGGTTGTTATTGCGCTTTTTTATACATATCTATAATATTATATAGTAAAAGAAAGGGGCGACCGAGTGAAAATAAAAGAAGAGCTGAAACGTCTCAAACCGCTGAATTTTCTTTGCCTGACCGTTGCGGGAATCATCAACGCCCTGGGTGTGACGATATTTCTTTATCAGGCGAATCAGCAGAACTGACAGATTCTCTAACCAAACAGGATGACAAAAGCCAGCGCCGCCGGGTATTCACCGGCGGCGCTGTTGATTGAAGCACTTTAAGTCTGATTCATCATATCGCAAAACAAACACAATTAATAAAACTATATCGATATTATAAGACTGAATAGTAGAAATGTGTACAGTACGGAGAACGGAAATTTGTTTAATGTGCCGATTGTTTTTGACTTATCAGGAAAATAAAGACAAATTAAAAAGCAAATAAATAGCTGTATATCGATATTTATATATCAATATGTATCTTACGGCATTACCCCAAAAGAGCTGAAAGTGATAATATATAGATACAGCAGACAGGGCTGTAAAAGTAACTTGAGATTCACCTGAAAAGGAGCTGGAACGTATGAACGCAAACGCAAGATACGAGATAGTAGACAGCGTGGAAAAGCTCGAAGAGGCTTTGCAGAGAGTCAGAAACGCGCAGCGCAGATTCGCGACCTATACGCAGGAGCAGGTCGATGAGATATTCCGCGCCGCGGCCATGGCTGCGAACAAGCAGCGTATTCCTCTGGCGAAAATGGCGGTTGAGGAGACCGGCATGGGCGTTGTTGAGGATAAGGTTATAAAGAACCACTATGCCTCCGAGTATATATATAATGCTTATAAGAATACAAAAACCTGCGGGGTCATTGAGGAGGATAAGGTGTTCGGCATCAAAAAGATTGTCGAGCCTGTCGGCGTTATAGCCGCAGTTATCCCCACAACTAATCCGACCTCAACGGCGATATTCAAGACGCTTCTGGCGCTCAAAACCAGAAACGGCATTGTTATAAGCCCGCACCCGAGAGCGAAGAACAGCACAATAGCAGCCGCCAAAGTGGTGCTTGAGGCGGCCGTTGCGGCGGGCGCTCCCGAGGGAATAATCGACTGGATAGATGTGCCGTCACTTGATCTGACAAACCTTGTTATGAAAGAGTCGGATATAATACTCGCGACAGGCGGTCCCGGAATGGTCAGAGCCGCATATTCGAGCGGCAAGCCTGCAGTCGGTGTCGGAGCGGGCAATACTCCGGCTGTTATCGATGACTCGGCGGATATTCTGCTTGCGGTCAACTCGATTATCCATTCAAAAACCTTTGATAACGGCATGATTTGCGCCTCAGAGCAGTCGACAATCGTGCTTGATAAGGTGTATAATAAGGTCAAGCGCGAGTTCGCTGACAGAGGCTGCTATTTCTTAAAGGATGATGAGCTTGAAAAGGTCAGAAAGACCATAATTATAAACGGCGCTCTGAACGCGAAGATAGTCGGTCAGCCGGCGTATAAGATAGCGCAGCTCGCGGGGGTCGAGGTGCCAGAGAGCACCAAAATCCTTATCGGTGAGGTCGAGAGCGTTGAGCTTTCCGAGGAGTTCGCGCATGAAAAACTCTCTCCCGTCCTTGCAATGTACCGTGCATCGAATTTTGAAGATGCGCTCAACAAGGCGGAGCACCTTATCGCCGACGGCGGCTACGGTCACACCTCCTCCGTATATCTCGATGTACACACACAGCAGGATAAGCTGAAGGAGTTTTCAGAGAGAATGAAAACCTGCCGTATTCTTGTCAACACACCCTCCTCACAGGGCGGTATCGGCGACCTCTATAACTTCAAGCTTGCGCCTTCTCTCACACTGGGCTGCGGCTCGTGGGGCGGCAACTCGGTCTCCGAGAATGTCGGCGTCAAGCATCTGCTCAATATCAAAACGGTTGCCGAGAGGAGAGAAAATATGCTGTGGTTCAGAGCACCCCAGAAGGTGTATATGAAGAAGGGCTGCCTGCCCGTAGCGCTTGACGAGCTTAAAAACGTCATGGGCAAGAAAAAAGCGTTTATCGTAACAGATGAGTTCCTTTATAAAAACGGCTATACAAAGACTATAACCGACAAACTTGACGAGATGGGTATAGCCCACACCACATTCTTCGATGTTGCGCCCGACCCGACACTCGCCTGCGCAAGGCAGGGCGCGAAGGCTATGGCGGATTTTGAACCCGACTGCATCATAGCCGTCGGCGGCGGCTCGGCGATGGACGCGGGCAAAATCATGTGGGTGCTCTATGAGCATCCCGAGGCTGATTTCCTCGATATGGCGATGCGCTTCCAGGATATCCGCAAGCGTATATACACAT
>SAMEA3663263__coassemble_303_pt1 | contig 13638 bp, 13 predicted proteins | sample SAMEA3663263__metabat2_low_PE_013 | metagenome-assembled genome bin SAMEA3663263 (sample SAMEA3663263) | pig gut metagenome | biome: pig gut; feature: pig-associated habitat; material: faeces | place: China | collected 2013 | reverse complement strand
TTTTCTATATGGCAGGGAGCTGGGCAAGGGACTTAAAATCTTTTCTCTTGTCGCTCTCATTTTCGGCTGCGTCTATATCACATGGTACGGTTTTTTCAAAAATCCTATTGAATTCACCGCAAGCATGATAGGGCTTGATTATCCGTGGCATTTTAAGATGTGGGGGCTTTTTGCCTCACTCTCAATTTTTACGAATGTTCTTTATATGTATAGAAAGAACAACTATCACACCACGGCGGGAGTTGTCTGCGGTTCGCTGGGCTGCATGGCGATTTTTGTGACAATCAATGTTCCGTCGGCGGGGGAGGAGTTGATTCTCAATTCCCTGAGATGCATGTCTCATTGGATTGGCGCTCTCCTGTTTGCTTTCCTCTGCGCTGCGTCAATCGTTATATTCCTGCTCAACAGATGCAGGACGAAGAATAAGCGGTACATTGCCCTGACGGCGGTCTTTGCCGCAATTCTTGCGCTCATGCTGATACTTCTCGTGACCGTCGGCAAAAACGGACTTATAGAGAGTCTGCCGATGTGGGCGGCATATCTGCTGCTGTTCTTTGTGAACTTCACAGGCATATTCGATGACAAAAAGAAGACTGCTAAGCTGCCTGAAAAAGAGCCGGCAAAGGTGTAAGATGAACAGCGACCTTTTGAAATATTCGTCATCCTTCGGAGCGTATGCTCCGAAGGATCTTTTATATAATATATAACTGAAAAAACATGCAGCCGGCACAAAATATGTCGGCGGCATTAATTATATATGAATGCTGTCAGTCCAGCGAAACCGAGTAGTCCTCCTTGACGGTGGAGAGAACAACAAGCGTCTTTGTCAGGGAGACACCGCCGGCACTCTTTATCTCATTGAGGAGGGATTCAAGTCCGCCGGTGGATTCGGTGTTGACTTTGAGCAGAAAATCAAAATCCCCGGTTATGTAGTGACATTCGGTAATCTGCTTGTGGGTCTTGACAAACTCATTAAAGTTGTTGTTATATTTCGGATGCTCCATGCTCACGGAGATGAAAGCGGTGATGTCCATTCCGAGCTTTTTGCTGTCGAGCACAACGGTGTATTGCTTGATAATACCGTTTGCCTCAAGCTTCTTTATGCGCTCTATGACGGCTGAGACAGACATGTTGACCTGGGCACCGATAACCGAGGCATTTTCTCTTGCGTTATTTTTGAGGCATTCGATAATCTTTACATCGATTTTGTCCATGAAGCTCATCCTTTTGATCAACGGCTATAAAAGCCGGTTAATTTTTTAAACATTTTACCACCTTAAACCATAAAAAGTAAAGATTTTTTTGAATTTTCAATATTTTTATCAGATTAATTCTATAAGTTAATAAAAACTGCTGTCGAAGGCAGCAGCAAAGTGTGAGAACATCTTGTCAGATAAAAAGTTTGAGCTGCCGCTTTATGCGGCAACTGAGTTATCCCGAATAGCTCGGGTGCGTATTAACATAGACTTTTGTCAACAACTTTGCATGAAAATTTTTGTGTTAAGTAACCCGCTGATAGTCACACCCCTGATTTAACCGACGGTTTCTTTGTCCAAAAAATGCAATGCAGGTGATTTTTTTGGCACTTGTAAAATTTTGTCTTAAATGTTAATATATAGATATATTGTTTTATTAGGGGATGAATTATGGAACAGCAGAGATCTCTTGAAGCGGTGCAGGGGCACCCGAATAAAATAGGCATAAAAGAGGGCATGGGTTATATGCTCGGTGACGCCGGCAACCTTTTTGTTCTCACTTATGTTTCGTCATTTCTCAAGGTGTTTTACACCGACGTTCTGAAAATCGCTGAGAGCAAGGTGGCATCGCTGTTTCTCGTCACAAGGCTTTGGGATGCGATAAATGATCCGATGTGGGGATATATAGTCGCAAGAAAAAAGCCTAATGCGGACGGTAAGTTCAGACCTTATCTGAAGTGGGTCAGCGTGCCGCTGGGGATTTCCGCAATGCTTTGCTTTGTGGATTTCAGCAGGTTCACTTCAAATCAGACCTTGATTCTCATGTGTGCATATGTGACTTATATAATGTTCGGTATGCTCTATACCGGCATGAATATACCGTTCGGTTCTCTGGCATCCGTTATCACCGATGATCCCGAGGGCAGGACGCTGCTTTCAACCTTCCGCTCAATCGGCGGCGGAGTAGGCGGTGCAGCACCCCTGCTTGTCGCGCCTCTGGTTATATATAAGGTCACAGGCACCAACGCTGAGGGTATGGCGATAAAATCCGCAGATGCGGGCGGAATGCTCACCTTCGGGGTTATCATGGGCGTGTTGGCTATAATATTCTATATGGCATGCTTCAAGACCACACGTGAGCGCGTGCCGTCAGAGCAAGATCCGAAGGTGGATATGAAAAAGACCTATCTCGGCATGCTCAAGAGCAGACCGTTCGTCTCCGCCGCACTTGCGGGTATCCTGATAAGCGGTCAGCTCCAGTTCGCGTCACTCAATCAGTATCTTTACAAGAACTATTTTGAAAACACAAACCTCTCAATTGTGGGCACCATTGCAAACTATCTGCCCATGGTGATACTCATTCTCTTCATGCCAAAGCTCGTCAAGAGATTCGGCAAAAAGGAGCTTTGCGGCTTCGGAACTTTCTTCTCTGCGCTTGCGTCAATACTTATGTTTTTCATCGTTCCAAAGCTTGACAGGATCACAACGGGTCCGGCGGTGTTCATGCTCTTCCTGTTCATTATCGGCTTCGGTTATTCGTTTGTCAGCATAACAAACTGGGCTGTTGTCGCGGATGTTATCGATTATCAGGAGTATAAGACGGGACTGCGCAGTGAGAGCGCTATATATGCCGTCTATACTTTCTGCCGCAAGCTCGGACAGACTGCGGCCGATTCGGGCGGACTTCTGCTTCTGAGCAGGGTTGCGGGATATGACGGAGCGACAATGGGCAGCCGCGGATATATTCCGGGAGTAGGCGAGGGCATACTCTTTGTCTGCACGCTCATTCCTGCGATTGTTTATACCCTTGTGTTTGTCCTCATGCAGTTTGCTTATCCGCTTGATAAGAAGCGTCTTGAACCGGTTTATAAGTACGTCCGTGAAGCTCACGAAAGCTCCACAGAGGAAACCGAAAAGGCTTAAACTCAACAAAAACGCATCCCCGAAGCCATCAGCTTCGGGGATGCTTGTCTGCGCTGTGATATGCGGCTTATTCCAGAGGTTCAAAATTCTCATTGAGCATGCTGGGGAAACCGTTGATATTATGACTGTCTTGGATGACAAAGATATCCAAGACCGTATTGTTCTCAACGGGGCAGATATAGGTTATACCGTCATTTTGGAATGTGTACCAACGGGCCTCGTCGGGAAGCTCGACACCGCCAAAGACAAGGACAGCCTCTGCATGAGAACTGCCGAAATGCCAGCTATTTATTTCTCCGCTCGAACCTTTGCCCGCGCCGCCGCCGACACGCCAGCGGTTTTTGAACACATTGTCCCTATCATAAACACAAATAAAAGAAGACCCATTATTGTCGGTACACAGTGCCGCTAAATAGTTTCCTCTCTGCGCTGTCGCTATTATGGATGAATTTTCACAATCAAAGCTTATTGACGCTTTCTCAGCCAGAGCGTCAATGTTATCTCCGTCTGCCGTGGAAAACCGGTGATAACCCAAATATCCGCAGATTATAACCAGGAGGGCTGATAATGTAATAATAGCGCCTATGAAAAACGCTTTCCTTTTACCTCGCTTCCATGAGGTTGATGCTGACTTTGCCAGCTTTTCGTCCTCCTTATGCGTATGCGGAGCATTGACGGAAGCCTCCATCAGACGAAGCTCCTCGTTGCAGCTTCCACAGCTCTTCAGATGTTCGTCAACAGTTTGTCTGCTCTCCTCACTGCACACACCGTCGAGATAAAGCGGCAGCAAATCACGGATAATTTCACAAGGTTCTTTCATCTAAGCCCCTCCTTATTTCTTGTTTTGCGCGGTAAAATATAAGCCTCGCCCAGCTGTCGGTTTTTCCGAACAGCTCTCCGATTTGGGAAAATGACAGTTCCCCGAAGACTCTTAACGAGAACACTTCCTTGTACGGCTCTTTCAGCCGGTGCAGCAGCGTGTGAACCTCCCATGCCGTGTCTTTATCAACAAGCTCACTCTCAAAGTCAGACTGTGACTGTCCGTATAAATCAGTGCCTGCCTCTGAAATAAGCCTCTTTTGCTTTTTTGCAAATGTAAGATATGTATTTTTGGCAATCTGACAAAGCCACACATAGAGCTTGCACCTGCCGTCAAAGCTGTCCAAATGCTCCATGGCTTTATAGAACGCTTCCTGTGTTATCTCCTCGGCTGTATTCTCGTTCCGGCAAAGTGAAAAAACATATTTGTATACGTTGTGGAAATGCTCGATATAAATTTCTTCAAAGTCTGCCATTTTTTCACCTCCTCGGCTATAAGACTGCAAAGACGGCAAAACGTTTCAAAATTTTTATTGTTCCATAATGCAAAAAATCAACCCACCTGAGACCTGTTTGCTTCGGTGGGTTGCGATCTTTCTGTTCAGTCTTCAAAATCAACGCTTTCACGCTCAAGCCTGACGGCTTTGACAAATTCGCGAACTTTGAGATGTTCGGGGTGTGAATCGTAGGCGTGCAGAGCGTCCATGCTCTCAAAACGGGAATAGAACGCAGCATCGTATTTGCCGCCGTTTTCGTTTATTCCAACCTTGGCCTCAACCAGTCCGGGAATAACACCGACAAGGGATTCGAGCATATTTTTTATCTTCGCGGCGTTTGACTTCTTGTCCGCGCCGAGGGCCTCGTCTTTAAGCTGCCAAAAAACGATATGTGTCACCATATTTTATTCCTCCAAACCTTGATTGCCGTCGGCTTCGCCTGTGTCAACGACTTTTGCCGCACGGATTTCGGCAAGCTCAACCATCATTCTGTCCTTGGTTTTGCCGTGAACGTTGAAGAACTGGAGCGTAATTGCTTTCGCAAGTCTGCCGATTCCGGGGGCAAGCGCGAATATCGTCCATATGCCTGCGAGCATCTTCTGATCGGTCTGCGGGATAACAACACCATAGGCATTGAGCAGGGGAACGTAGTGTATGGATTTGATTATAACGCCGCTGAGAATGTTCGCAATGTTGTTCGTAATGAGAGTGATATATCCCATTGCGGCAGTTATCATGCCCTCGTTGCGTATGCCTGTTTTCCATTCGACATAGTCATAAACATCGCCCTGCAGAGCGGTGCTGCAATATCTCTGAATACTGTTGAGAGCACCGGCTATCGTTAGCATGATGGTCAGATATACCATGTTCATCAAGCCGTTCCCGAACGGCTTGTAACCTATAAGATACATTATGATATATGTTATTCCGCAGAAGGCGTAAGAGAAAGAAGCGAGATTTTTCAGACCCATTTTCTTGGTCAATTTCGGAGCAAACGGAAGGACAAAGTAACTGGGAAGACCGGTGAATATACCGATTATTGAACCGTTTGAAATCTTGCCGGTACAGTTGAGCCAAAAATAGTTTGCAACCGAATTTCCGACGCCTTTGCCGAATCCGAAGAAGTTCTTGATAACAAGAACCCACATCGGACGGCAGGTCGCAACCTGCTTGACGGACTCCCATATGCTGACGCTATTCATCTCATCACGTGAAGCGAGCGGCATGCGTTCCTTGAGGGTGAAAAAACCGATTGAGCGGAAAACTACGACACCGGCTATAAAGAAGAAAGCGCCGCCCATATATATGATTCTTGTGGGTATGTCTCTGGGCAGATAGTCCACAAGGAACGGAAACAGGGATGGGAGCCAGACCCCCAGAAGATCAATGTATGTGTCGGTTGCAATGAGCTTGTGACGCTCGTTGATGTTCGGCGTCAGATTATAAAGCAATGCCGTGTAGCAGGGATTATAAAATGAGCCGGCTATTGAGCCGATATATGAAATGACGAGAAACCAGATGAAAATCGCCGTCTGAGACATGCCGCCGGGCAGAAGCCACGGAGAAAGTGCGCTGAACAGCCAGATGGGCAGAGTCAGAATGAGATAGGGACGAACACGACCCCATCGCGTGCGTGTTCGGTCGATAATCGGACCGGAAATAGCGTTATCAAAAGTATCCGCTATTGCGCACACACTGCTTGACAGGCTGAGCACAACCGGGTCGGCGTTTAGAAATGTCGTGTTGAAGAAGAAGGAGTTGCTGCCGTTGAAGGTTTCCCAGTTCTTGTCGCCGAAGCCGGAGACAATATAGGCGGCAAACTCCTTGGGCGAGAGATAACGTTTTTTCTGCTGTTCGAGCTGGCGTTCAACGGCATTGTCGTTGATAACGGTGCCGGCAGCATTTGTTTCGTTAGATGACATCTGCTATCCGCCTTTCAAGGATATTATAAACATTATTTATCATAGCATAAAAATAAAAGCAAAAGCAATATAAAATACTCACAAAACTTGGCATCGATTTTTATATATGATGAAAAGAACAGATGCCGCCAACCTTGTTACAAAAAAGTGAAAGCCGTCATTCTGAGCACGGCAAAAATCTTTTGAATAAATTTATATCGAAGATTCGTTGCCGTACAAGCTTCTCGGAATGACAGCTCAGTGTTTATTTTTTCATCGCACGGTATATTTTTTTCGCGCCTATGCACGCTGTTGCAAACACGGCACCCGCCGCAGCGGCGCGAAAGGCTATTGTTGCATTTACGCTCTGACGGTCTGTTATGCGGCTTTCAATCGGTCCGAGACAAGTGCATTTTAACCCAAAATCCTTGAACGAGTAGACATCGGTATCAAAATCCCCGCTCTGCTCATGCAGGGTGACGAGCCGCACGGCGGGACGCCCTCCGTCTGTATAGGCACGAAAAGCGGAGGTTTTGCACTGCGCAAGAAGAATACCGTCAACCTCACCGGCAAAGTTGTTCATATGGTCATGCCCGAAAAACGCTCCTTTTATATCTCCGGTTCTCTTCCAGCTCTCGAACTGACCGCTGTTGATATCAGGGGAACAGGGACCCTCCGCAAGATAGCCGTTGCTCTCATCCTCAAGCACATACCAGTTTTTGCGGAATTTTCCGTTTCCACGAACCGCCTTCCACATCTCGTGCGGACGGGCTTTTCGCAGCAGACGGTATTCCTCGATCACCGGGATATGCTGAAAGGCGACGGCGGGCAGCGGTTTGCCTGCGTTTTCTTCACGGAGTGCCGCCGCGGTTTCTTCATACCATTTTATCTGACTTTCATCAACTATGTCGTATATCGAGACATTCTGATCCGGATAGAGATTGTTCGAGTCAAAAAACCAGAGGTTGAAAGCAGGCTTGCCGTCTTGACCGAGCACGGGGATATTGTAGTTTGAAACACCTTTGATATCACGGCTGCCGCGGCGCGTCAGACACATTTCCATGCTTTCAAGCAGTTGGATTTGACGCTCCTCGGTGTGTGAGTCGTGGTCGTGATTGCCCATCACCGTTGCAAAGGGTATGCATCTGTCAGTGAACGGTCGCACAAGCCGTTCTACCTGGCTCATATATTCCGAAAAATCCTCGTCCTCAGCGCTGACAACGCACAAATCACCCATGAAAACCACAAGGTCGGGCTTTAATGTGTCCGCAGCAGTGCAGTAGAATTTCAGCATATCAAGATATCTTGCTCTGCCGTTGTCTGAAACTATATCGGGCTTCTCATGAGGATCTCCGAGAAGGAGTATCCGGAATTTTCCCTCTTCATCAAAACAAAGGCTTTTATTATACATTAATCAACAGCCTTCCTTAAAAATATTTTCTTATATAGTGACCTGTTTTTTTAAAAAAGTCAAGATATATATTTTAAAATACATTGAGTGGTGCCCAATCGCCATCTGACAGCCTCAAGCCCACGGTATCGACCACAACCCGTGTAGCTTTTTGCGTCACCTTAACATGAATTCGATGTTTTGTTTCATACGGAATATTCATCTTCCGGACGGCAATAATAAAAATAAAACAGCTTTTGGAAGGATGATAAAAATGAATATGGAACTGCCTCTCGGATTCGGCATGGCGTTGGCGCAGAACGAAACTGCCATGCAGCGTTTTGAGTCGATGACGCAGGAACAGAAAGAAGCAATAGTGGCACAGACAAGTAATGTCAGGTCAAAAAGCGAAATGCGAGCCTTTGTTGACAGGCTCGCATCGGGAAAATAAAATTATCGTTATGGCTCAGTTGTCGCGGTGCTTGCGCTCTCTGCAGGGGCGATGTTTGAAAAATAGTTTTCGCCATCTTGGATTGTGAATGTTGAGGAGATCTCAGCGTTAACGGAAGAATTATCTTTTGATCTATCGGGTGGATTCTGTCCGTCTGCAAAGTCAGGGCGGATCATCGGCTCTTCACCGTCCGAAACGTTCATGCTCATTTTTGAATAGAATGCTCCGTCATACTCGTGGAGCTTTTTGCTGTCCGTTACCTCTGTGCCGTCCTCGCTGAGTGTGACGGACTTATATATTTTTGCCACATATGATCCATTGATGTTGTTCTCGGTTCCGTCGGCTATAATAACATTCGCGCCGGCTTTGGAGGTGTCAACATCTTTTGAAGCGGTTTCTGAATCTTTCGAACCGCATTCATAGACGTTGTAAAAGATTATAGCAGGAGCCACCGCTCAGCTTGTTTTGCGGGCGGTATTAATCAATATCATTGTAAAGTCAGCGCATGATATTTTTTTCAATAGTTTTGTAAATTAAAAGTAAATAAGAGCTGCAATAAAACAGATACCAACATATTCAAAAATATTTTTGCCAAAGCCCTGTTTTTGGGGGTTGTAAAAGCGCGTTTTTTGGTGTATCATTAAAAAACCAAATTTTTTAAACATTGGATTGTGTTTATGTTAGGAGAAAATGATATGGATATACTTGAATATCTGGAGAATGACGGCAGGCTGACGGATAAGGAGCTTGCCGTTATGTGCGAAAAGGAGGAGGGTGATATCCGCGCCATGATAGACCGCTATGAGCGCAGCGGAGTTATCCTCGGATATAAGACCGTCATCGATTGGGATAAGGCGGGCAGAGAATATGTTGACGCTCTTATTGAGTTGAAGGTTGTGCCGCAGCGCGATTACGGCTTTGATGAGCTTGCGGGCAGAATCAGCAACTATCCCGAGGTAAAGAGCGTCTATCTTATGTCGGGCGGTTTTGATATCGCCGTCATGCTCGAAGGCAGGACGATACGTGAGGTGGCTCTCTTTGTGGCGGAAAAGCTGGCGGTTATGGATTCGGTCACCTCCACCTCGACCCATTTTGTGCTCAGAAAATATAAATCGGACGGTATAACCTACAAGGCCCCCAAAGAAGATGAGAGGGGCAACTGTAACTGATGATAAACTATGATAATGTGCTTTCAACGCGCGCGGCAGGCATAAAGCCGTCGGGTATAAGAAAGTTTTTTGATTTGCTTGACGGCAGAGACGATGTCATATCCCTGACGGTCGGGCAGCCCGACTTTGTCACTCCGTGGCATATAAGGGAAAAAGCCATACGCAGTATTGAGGACGGCAAAACGTACTACACCGCTAACAGCGGATTGCCCGAACTGCGCCGTGCGATAGCGGACTATTTAAACCGCCGATTTTCACTTTCCTATGACAGCAAAAATGAGATTATTGTGACCGTTGGCGGAAGCGAAGCGATAGACATGGCAATGCGTGCGATAATAGACCCCGGCGACGAGGTTATTATTCCCATGCCGTCATATGTATGCTATGAGCCGATGACACAGCTCCTCGGCGCCGTTCCGGTCACAATTAACACAAAGAGCGAGAACGCTTTCAAGTTGACCGCTCAGGAGCTGAAAAAAGCGATAACACCCAGAACAAAGGCACTCATTCTACCGTTCCCGAACAATCCCACCGGTGCGGTGCTTGATGCGGAGGATGTAAAGGAGATAGCCGAGGTTCTCAAAGATACTGATATCGCGGTCATTTCCGATGAGATTTACGCCGAGCTTACATACGGCCGGCGGCATGTCTCAATAGCGTCTGTTCCGGGCATGCGTGAGCGCACGGTACTTGTCAGCGGTGTCTCAAAGGCCTATGCCATGACGGGCTGGCGGCTCGGTTATATTGCTGCACCCAAGGAGATCACCCGACAGATACTTAAAATTCACCAGTATGCGATTATGTGCGCGCCCACAGCAAGCCAGTTTGCGGCGGTGGAAGCATTCGACAACTCGGATGAGGATATAGAATATATGCGCGCGCAGTATAACCGACGCAGAACAATGCTCCTTGAGGGTCTCGAGACGATAGGATTGCCGTGCTTTGAGCCGCGCGGAGCTTTCTATGTGTTTCCGCAGGTGACGCAAGACTGCAAAATGACAAGCGAGGAATTCTGCAACCGCCTGCTCAACGAAAATTCGCTTGCCATAGTTCCGGGCACGGCTTTTGGAGAATGCGGCGAGGGTTTTGCTCGTCTTTCCTATGCCTATTCGGTCAGGCATATTGCAGTTGCTCTTGAACGCTTGGAAGACTTCGTCAAAAAATTAGGTCATAACTGACAGTTATCACAAAAAAGCAACGAAAAAACGCTCGAAATTTGTTGACTGTTTCCTTATTTTGTGATAGACTTTTGAATTGGAAATAGGTTGAGGCGAAGTTTTTTCTTTTCGCCTGATAGGGAGTATAACGATGTTAAAAAGGTTTTCGGCATTTGCGGCAGCTGTGGTGCTCATACTGCTGCTGTGCTCGTGCGGAATGAGCACTTCTGATGCGCAGACTTATGTCAAGGGACATCTTGACTCCGTCTATCTGAATATTCACAGTGAAAAATATCTTGAGCTGACAGGTTTGGATATCAGTGAATGCAAGAACGACTATGCTCATGGTATAGAGCAGGAGGTTGAATATTTTCTTTCCTATGCCCAGATAGAGGGTGTCTCCGATGAGACCGTCGAGCGTATAAACAGGATGTACAGACAAATATATCCACACAGCAAATACGAAGTGGGCGAGGTCACGAAGGGATCGGATCGTATTTTTGTGAGCGTTACGGTCTATCCGATAGATGTTATAGTCAAAGCATATGACAACGGTATCGAAGCCTTCACCGAGGAATTCGGCAGACGTGCAGATGCGGGTGAATTTGACGATATAAGCGATGCCGAGCGGGAGGAGCTTTGGGCAGACGGAATCATTTCCGCCGTTGAAGCTCAGCTTGAAAGCGTAGGCTATCTTGAGCCGGTTACAATTTCCGCACAGATTATCGAGGAGGACGGATACTATGTCCTCAGCGAGGACGATCTGCGGCGCATTGATGAGCTTATAATACAGTATTGATTTGCTGAAAACAGACCATAGCTTTTTTGCTGCGGTCTGTTTTTTCAGCGTTACTTAAATTCTATCCGGCGGACTTCGCCGTGACGGCGTGAAGATTAACGGCGCGCCGGAAAGCAGCTTTCTATTGACACAGATATTTAAAACAGTTAAAATGAATTTGATAAGAAAATATTCAACGGCTGACAAGTCGGAAAGAGTGTGTGCAGATGCTTGAACCCAGCAACCGTAATTGCTATGAGTATTTCAGAGACAATACAGAAAAGTTTGGAGATTATAATATAGCTATCCATTTCGGGCATAAGATAAGGCGCTCGGAGTTTCTCAACGATATCGACTGCCTCGCCGCATATTTTAAGAGCGCGGGTCTCAGGCGCGGAGATATTTATACAATATTTCTGCCGACCTGCCTTCAGAGTTTCGTCGCTTTTTATGCTCTCAACAAAATCGGAGTTATATCGAACATAGTCCATCCTCTGACACCTCCCGACCTTTTGAAGGAGACCATGGATGAGGTCGGATCAAAGGGTATAATGCTCATGGATCTGCTTGCGAAGCCCTATATTGATATGCTCAATTTTCACAATGTGCCATGTGTTGTCGCTTCAAACTCGGATTATGTGAGCAGCGCGGAGCGACCCGCCTTCAGGATTTATGAGGGCTTTTCGGCTCACGCCGCTTTGGGGCTTAAAAATGCTATGAGTTACCGTGCTGCACTTCACCGCTGCCCGCCCGCGGACGGATTGAGCGGAAACGGCTCCGATATCGCAGCCTATCTTCACGGCGGCGGAACAACGGGCAAAAGCAAAACCATCAAGCTCAGCTCAAAGGCTCTCAATGAGCTTGTTTATAAGGTCGGTCAGATTGAGCATCACAACACCCCCGGCGTTGAGTGCTCGCTGATAGCACTTCCGATGTTTCATGCTTTTGGCTTGGGCGTTTCCGCGCTTTTCAGCCTTTGCGAGGGTTTTTGCTGCATTCCAATTCCTCGCTTCAAGGCGAAAAGCGTCAATAACCTGATGCGTAAATATCCCGTTTCATTTGTGCTCGGCGTGCCGAATATGTTTAAAAAGATGTATGAGCAGAGCAATTTTGAGGGAAAACATCTTAGAAATCTCGAATTGCTTTTCAGCGGCGGCGATGTGGTCAGTGAACAGTTTCTTGGAATGTTTAATTCCACAATCGAAAAGTGCGGCGGCAGGGGTCGCCTTTTCAGGGGCTACGGTCTTACCGAGGTCAGTTCAGTCTGCTGTGTCAACACTTATGCTGCATGGAGAAAGAATTCTATCGGCAAGCCCCTTTACGGCATGAAAATGGAGATTTGGGACGATGATAAGCACCCCCTCCCGGCGAATACCATAGGTGAGATAGCCGTTGCAGGCTCCACGCTTATGGAGGGTTATTATAACGAGGCGACCAGCGGTATATATGTTGACGGAAACGGTGAGCGCTGGGTGCTCACGGGTGACCTCGGCTATGTTGACGAGGACGGATTTTTCTATTTCACCGGGCGCAAAAAGCGTCTTATAATCATATCGGGCTATAATGTTTATCCAACGGATATTGAAGAAAAGGTTATCGGTGTTCTCGGCATCAGCGAAGCCTGCGCCGTTCAGGGCTATAAGGACGGAAAACCGATAGTCAAATTATATGTGGCTCTTGAAAACGAGCCGGAGAACCGAAAAGATACAATAGAGGAGATAGACGCCTATTGCCGCGACAATCTTCCGAGATTTTCGCGCCCGTCAAAGATAGTTATTCTTGACGCTCTCCCCAGGACGCAAATCGGAAAGGTCGACTTCATGAAGCTGTGCGACCCTGTTCCGGTTGATGATAAATAACTGTCGCTTCAGTTATTCCCCAATTCACCGCAGAAGCGGCAGAATATGAGGAGGTATTGAAATGTCAGCAAAGTCCGTAGCCGCAAAGGCTCCTGCTAATGCGGTCAAGCAACCGAAAGAACGAATTCTCAGTATCGACAGATTCAGAGGAGCGGTTGTGTTCAGCATGATATTTTTCCAGATGCTCAAGGATTTCAAGGGTCTTGAGTTCTGGTCAAGGATTGCTGAGCATAACCATGAAAAAGGCATCATGATTCTGCCGGGAATGATGCTCGCCGATGTTGTCGCACCGATGTTCATGTTTGCGATTGCTCTCACCTTCAAGCAGTCTTATGAGAGCAGAAAAAACAAATACGGTGCAAAAGCTGCGCTCACACACGTCCTCTCACGATATACTGCGCTCATAGGCATCGGCGGAATCCTGTGCGGAGTGAACACTTTCTTGGCTCACACGGATTTCGATTTCCCGCACACGGTGGATTTGATTTTTGTCATTCT
>SAMEA3663263__coassemble_290_pt1 | contig 14137 bp, 10 predicted proteins | sample SAMEA3663263__metabat2_low_PE_013 | metagenome-assembled genome bin SAMEA3663263 (sample SAMEA3663263) | pig gut metagenome | biome: pig gut; feature: pig-associated habitat; material: faeces | place: China | collected 2013 | reverse complement strand
TTCGGGAACAGTGACGTCAGTCACCCATGCGTTGAAGGCAGCATCGTTCGCGGTCGAACCCATAAAGGTCATAACGCAGTCCATGATAATAACCACGCTGACAGTTGCCGCGACGACCTTGACCTCATCGCTTATTGAAAACGCCCGTGCTATGTTTTCGCGGGAAATCAGGGCGAATACCGCCACGGTAATACCCCAGAGTATGTACCCCGCGCAGATAAACACCTTGCGGCGGTTGAGTTTATCGCTGAGTGTTCCCATGATGAAGGTGGTCACGACCGCGGCTACGGCACTGCAGGCCACCATGACTGAAATATCTTTCGGTGTTCCGCCGATAAAATTATAAAGGAAGGTGTTGAAATAGACGTTCTCAACCGCCCATGCAACCTGACCCATAAAGCCGAACAAAATCAGATTGAACAAAATCCTTTTCCCGAGCTTTACTTTTTCCACATATATCCTCCGTTCTTAATTAAAATATTGCAAAGAATATAATATCAAAAAATATAGCTATAATCAATATAAAATTTTGTATCTGTCAATATTATTTTTGAGATTTCGCACAGTTTCAAGCATCCAGACCGCGCAGGCCTGCCTGTAATAGGGCCACACGAAGAGTGCGGGCACAACCAACAGGCAGGAGAGCAGCCAAGGGGCAAAGCTCAGCTTGAACGCGGCGCAGGAGAGATATCTGCCCTGCATGATTCTCGCGCTTGCGTTTATTGCGGAGCGCACGCCGGTGCACGGGCGTATCGCAGCAATATAGGGAGCCGCTGCGTAGCGCTGAACGGTGCAAAAGGAAAAAACAGCGCCGACAGCGAGCAGAACTGCGCTCCCCGAAAAAACCGTCAGTGCTGTGCCGAGCGATATCCCGGAGGAAAAAAGCATATATATTCCGCCTGCGGCGAGTGCCAGACCGGGCAGGCAGAAAAGCAGAACTATCCCGCTTTTTATTAACAGAAGAGTCAGTGTCAGCGCAAAAGCCCGGAACGCCTTTTTATAAGAGTACCAACTGAAAACCCTTTTAATCGGGATTTTGTCGTTCATTGCGCCGCGGAGGAACCACTCATACACGCCGACCGATGCCGGCGCGAATAAAAACAACCCGGCGACTGCCAGCAGCAGGCAGACGGCAATATTTATAATCGGCGCGAACTCACTGCCGAGCCCAAGCAGAGCACCCTCTATTTTTCCCGCTGAAAGCAGCAGACGCACATTGGCTGTCATGAATCCCCACACCAGCGCTCCGGAGCAGAATAAAACCGGTATCGCCGCCCCCGAAAGCTGCCGTCCGACCATAGCCGCCCTGCCGAAAACCTTGATCTCGGAGCTTTTCATGCAAATCTCTCCTTAAAAATCAGTTCCCTGTTATTATTGGACGCAAACGTGCTGTTAATACGAACAAGGATTAATAAGACAATGCGGCGAGGAGTTATAATATTAATGCCCCGGAGGAGCTTAAAAACTATACCTTCGGCGGCTCTTTCGGCGAGAGAAACGAATATATCGAGGGCAACCGGAAAGCAGTTTAGATTTTTATTATTAAAATTGCGCAGGGTACGCAAGCCGTTTTCGCACTTTTCGTATGAAAAAGGTGTTGACGAAAGTTTATAAATGTATTATAATTCAGTCAAATAGACATATTTTAAATGCTTTGACGGAGACAGTAGACGCGCAGCGAAAAGCACAGTGAGCCGGCGGCAGTGGAAAGCCGGTGTTTTCAGCGCGGACGAACATCACTCCCGAGCAGCGGACCGAAAGGGAGCCCCTCAGTAGAGTCCGACGGCACGTCCCGCCGTTAACGGGCGGCATTTGTCTGAATGTAGTGGGTGGTTGCAAAGCGAGTCTTTGTCCTGTTATGGACGAGGGCTTTTTTGTTTGTAAACGGCAACATTTCCCCTATCTGGAAAGGATGATGACAGTTATGTATGACAAGGTTTCAACAAATTTTGAATTTGTGGAGCGGGAAAAGGCGGTTCTGGATTTCTGGAACAAAAACGATATCTTTCAAAAGAGCATTGACTCACGCAAGGACGGGGAGACTTATACCTTCTATGACGGTCCGCCGACAGCTAACGGCAAGCCGCATATAGGACACGTCCTCACCCGTGTTATCAAGGACATGATCCCCCGCTACAAGACCATGAAAGGCTATATGGTTCCTCGTAAAGCGGGCTGGGATACCCACGGTCTGCCTGTTGAGATTGAGGTTGAAAAGCTTCTCGGCATCGAGGGCAAGCAGGGCATTGAGGAATACGGGCTTGAGCCGTTTATAAACAAGTGCAAGGAGAGCGTCTGGAAATATAAGGGCATGTGGGAGGATTTCTCCGGCAAGGTCGGCTTCTGGGCGGATATGGAGCATCCGTATGTCACCTATCACAACTCCTTCATTGAGTCAGAGTGGTGGGCACTCAAACAGATTTGGGACAAAGGTCTGCTCTATAAAGGCTTCAAGATAGTCCCCTACTGCCCGCGCTGCGGCACTCCGCTCTCATCTCAGGAGGTCGCGCAGGGATATAAGGATGTCAAGGAGCGCTCGGCTTTTGTGAAGTTCAAGGTCAAGGGCGAGGATGCGTTTTTCCTCGCATGGACGACCACTCCGTGGACTCTTCCTTCGAATGTGGCGCTCTGCGTCAACCCCGATGAGGAATATGTGAAAATCAGTGCCGACGGCACAGTATACTATATGGCGAAGGCACTTGTCTCCACGATATTTCCGGACGGTGCCGAGGAGCTTCAGAGCTTCAAAGGCAAAGACCTTGAGGGCAGAGAATATGAGCCGCTGTTTGAATGCACCAAGGCAAAGGACGGCAAAAAGGGCTGGTATGTCACCTGTGACAGCTATGTAACACTCACGGACGGAACCGGTATTGTTCACATCGCTCCCGCTTTCGGTGAGGATGACGCCAATGTCGGGCGCAAATATGACCTGCCGTTTGTGCAGCTGGTGGACTCAGCGGGCTGCATGACCGCCGAGACCCCGTGGGCGGGCAGATTCTGCAAGGATGTTGACAAAGATATTCTTATTGACCTCGAAAAGAGAGGCCTTCTCTTCTCGGCTCCGCTGTTTGAGCACAGCTATCCGCATTGCTGGCGCTGTGACACACCTCTCATCTACTACGCGCGCGACTCATGGTTTATCAAGATGACAGCGGTGCGCGATGACCTTGTGCGCAACAACAACACCGTCAACTGGATTCCCGAGAGCATCGGAAAGGGACGCTTCGGCGACTGGATTGAAAATGTTCAGGACTGGAGCATCAGCCGTAACCGCTATTGGGGAACTCCGCTCAACATCTGGGAGTGCGAGTGCGGTCACAGACATTCGATCGGTTCCATTGAGGAGCTCAAGAGCATGTCCTCAAACTGCCCCGATGATATCGAGCTGCACCGCCCGTATATTGACGCGGTGACAATAAAATGCCCGAAGTGCGGCGGCGAAATGCACCGTGTTCCCGAGGTTATCGACTGCTGGTTCGACTCCGGCTCAATGCCGTTCGCACAGCACCACTATCCGTTTGAAAATCAGGAGCTGTTCAAGCAGCAGTTCCCCGCGGAGTTCATCTCCGAGGCTGTTGACCAGACAAGAGGCTGGTTCTATTCGCTGCTTGCCATCTCGACCCTGCTCTTTAACAAGGCGCCTTATAAGAATGTCATCGTTCTCGGCCATGTTCAGGATGAGAACGGTCAGAAGATGTCCAAATCCAAGGGCAACGCCGTTGACCCGTTTGACGCTCTGAACGCCTACGGTGCGGACGCTGTGCGCTGGTATTTCTACACCAACTCCGCCCCGTGGCTGCCGAACCGCTTCCACGGCAAGGCAGTTGTTGAGGGTCAGCGCAAGTTTATGGGCACTCTCTGGAACATCTACGCCTTCTTTGTTCTCTATGCAAATATAGATGAGTTTGACGCGACGAAATATCAGCTTGAAAAGCCCGAAAACCTGCCGACTATGGACAGATGGCTGCTTTCAAAGCTCAACACCCTCATAAACACGGTGGACGGCTATCTCGCAGACTACTGCATCCCCGAGGCTGCCCGTGCGCTTCAGACCTTTGTTGACGAGATGAGTAACTGGTATGTCCGCCGCTGCCGTGAGCGCTTCTGGGCTCAGGGTCTCGAGCAGGACAAGATAAATGCTTACATGACTCTCTACACCGCGCTTGTGACCGTCTCAAAGCTAGCGGCTCCCATGATTCCGTTTATGACGGAGGATATCTACCGCAACCTTGTCTGCAATATCAACAAGAACGCTCCGGAGAGCGTGCATCTGTGCGACTATCCCGTGGCGGACGAAGAGTATATTGACAAAAAGCTTGAGGATGATATGCAGGAGGCTCTCAACATTGTTGTTCTCGGACGCGCGGCAAGAAACGGCGCCAACATAAAGAACCGCCAGCCGCTGGGCAAGATGTTTGTCCAGGCGGATAACGCCCTCTCCGGTGAGTTCGCGGAGATAATTAGGGATGAGCTGAATGTGAAGAGCCTTGAATTTGTCGGCGCGGCCGCTGATTTCGTCAGCTACAGCTTCAAGCCCCAGCTCAAAACCGTCGGTCCGAAATACGGCAGGTTCCTGGGCAAAATCAAGGAATATCTCGCATCCCTTGACGGCGCGGCCGCAAAGAAGGAGCTTGATGAAAAAGGAGCTCTGAAGTTCAGCGTTGACTCAACCGATATCGAGCTTACGGCAGATGATCTGCTCATCGACTCGGTGCAGAAGGAGGGCAGCTTTGCCGTTTCGGATTACGGAGTAACAGTTGCCATTGACACGAACCTCACCGATGAGCTTATCGAGGAGGGCTTTGTGCGCGAGATAATCTCAAAGATTCAGACCATGCGCAAGGAGTCCGGCTTTGATGTTATGGACAGAATCACCGTCTATACCGGAGACAACGAAAAGCTCAACGCTGTCATGAACGCCAACAGAGAAGAAATCTGCGGCGACGTGCTTGCGGACGATATAATCTTCAACGAGATCAGAGACAGCTCCAAGGAGTGGAACATCAACGGTGAGAAGATGACCATAGGCGTGGAGAAAAAATAACACCCCGCCGCGGCGAAAGGTAAGCGACCGAAAACAGTATCGCTTATGCAACGAATAAAGCTATTATCCTAATATACAGAGGAACGCCCGAGAGTTTTCGAACTCCTTCGGGCGTTCCTTTATGCAGACGGTAGAATATTTTGTGATTTTCTGATATACTCGATTCAATAGAAGAGTGCGGCTCGCGCAGGAAGTCAAAGTGCAGTATTGTCAATAGATTTAAACCTATACCACTCAAAAACCGAAAGAAAAACTTCAAGTCACAGAAGGACTCTTTTGTGAAAAATGTCGTGCTTTGACGGTTCGGGGAGTTTTTCGACAGTCTGAAGCCGTCCCCGAAAGGGACGGCTTAATTCTTTGTTTTAATAATCTGTAACTCTTATTGTGTTGATGACGTTGAGGCCGAGAACGGTTTCAAGCTTTGTGCGAAGCTCGCGCTCAGAGGCGCAGGGGGTCACGAACGCAATCTCGTTTTCGGGCGCATCGCGGCGTTTGAGCAGCTTTATCTCGCCGAAGGTCTTTTCCGCGTTTGAGAGCGTCTCGGCGGGATGCTCGCAGCTCGCTCTGACGTAAAGGGCGGTCGAAGCGTCAAGATAGTCGGAGACATAGCCCTCCTCGCTGTCAGCCCAGCCGAAGAATTTCTGCTTGTTCTCATGACGGGCGCAGTCTATGACATCGCCGACAACGGCGCTTGCCGTCGGGAGCTTGCCGGCACCCCTGCCGTAAAACACAACGTCGCCTATCGCATCGCCGCGGACAAGGATTGCGTTGAAAACATCGTCAACTCCCGCGAGCTGGCTGTGGTGGTCAACAAAAGCCGGGCTGACAACGGCACAGATATGCTTGCCGTCCTCAGAACGCTTGGCTCTGCCGAGCAGCTTTATTACGCCGCCCCAGCTCTTCGCATATTCAACGTCCTCAAGGGTTATTTCGGTTATGCCCTCGGTGTGAACCTCTCCGGGATAGACATGTTTCCCGAAACACAGGGAGGCAAGTATGCAGACCTTGCGGCACGCATCATGTCCCAAGATATCCGCCGACGGGTCACGCTCCGCGTAACCGTTGTCCTGCGCCAGGCGCAGAGCCTCGTCAAAGGGCATATTGTCATTTATCATCCGGGTGAGAATGAAGTTTGTCGTGCCGTTGAGGATTCCGGCAAATTCATCTATTTCGTTCGCGGCGAGGCACTGGCTTATCGGGCGGATTATCGGAATACCGCCGCCCACGCTCGCCTCAAAAAGAAAATTGACGTTGTTCTGTGCCGCATAGCCGAGCAGTTCGCACCCCTTTTCGGCGACAAGCTCCTTGTTTGAGGTGACAACGCTTTTTCCGGCTTTCAGGCAGGCGGAAACAAACTCATATGCGGGGTGCAGACCGCCCATTGTTTCAACGACCACCTTGACCTCCGGGTCGTTGAGAATCATATTGAAGTCCTTGACAAAAAGCTTTTCATTCGGGTCGCCGGGAAAATCCCTGATGTCAAGTATGTATTTTATTTCAAGTTCGGACTGGGTGCTCTTTTTGACGATGCTGTCATGGTTTTTGTTGATAACCTGCGCAACGCCTGAGCCGACAACACCGTAGCCCATTATCGCAATATACATAAGTAAACCTCTCCTTGAACGGATAAATTAATCAACGTTTATTTTAACACAAAGAAAGGAGCGGATAAAGCCTAAAATATAAACTTTTTAAATTTTTTTGAAGTATTTTCATATATGATTGAGTTTTAACCTTAAAAGGTATAAAATATATACTGTGTATTTATAATTATATCTATGCTAAAGACATCGTGCGGAAAGGTGTGATTCCATGCAGACATCGGTTGAAAGAAAAAGAGCGGTTTTGATTAACACCGCCTATGTTGTCCTGCTTTTGAGCGCGTTCTATTTGTTTATGAAATATGCTTTCTGGATATTTGCGCCGTTTATATTTGCTTTTATTCTCGGTGCGGCTCTTCAGCGCCCGAGAAATGCCATAATCAAAAAGACGCCGCTCAAAAAAGGGTTGACCTCGGTTCTGCTTGTGCTGCTGACTGTCGGTGCCATAGTTGCGCTCATAGCGCTGGCGGGCGTGAGGATAGCCGCGGAGTTCAGGGGTCTCGTCTCATCGCTGATGGAGTATGTCAAAGAACTGCCCAATTTGATAAAGAGCGTGGAGACATCAATAATCGAACTTGCCCAAAAGCTGCCGGACGGAATACGGGACACGATAGTGCAAGGCGTCAGCAATCTTTCGGACAAGCTGCTTCTCTCATCCGAGGAGCGTATGGAGATGTCTCAGGCGCAGCAGAGCGGCGCCGATATAGATATCTTTTCCATTCTCAAAACGCCGCTGAGCGGGGTTTGGGAAACGGCGAAGCAGATCCCGAGTGTGCTGGTCGGCTGCCTTGTTTTTGTTATCGCCGGCTGCTTCATCACTTCAGACTATGATATGATAGTCAATTTTGTGAAAAGACAGCTCAGTCCCGAAAAGAGAAGAAACCTTTCCAAAACAAAGGGTATTGTCTTCTCGTCAATCGGCAAGCTTGTCAAATCATATCTGCTTATAATGCTGATAACCTTCGCTGAGATGTGCGTGGGCATAGGAGCACTGAAGGTCATAGGAGTTTACAGCGGAAAATATATTTTCATAATAGCCCTGATAACAGCGATAGTGGATATCTTCCCTGTTCTCGGAACCGGAACCATACTCATTCCGTGGGCGGTTATTTCACTGATAACGAGGAGCTATGGAATGGGTATAGGGCTGCTTGTGCTCTATGCCTGCATAACAGTCATACGGCAGGTTATAGAGCCGAAGATAGTGGCCAGCAATCTGGGAATACCGCCGATTGTCAGCATCATGGGCATGTATATAGGGCTCCAGCTTTTCGGCGTCATAGGGTTGTTCCTGATGCCGATAACAATAACGGTTATAAAAGTGCTCAATGACGAGGGCGTTGTGAGAATATGGAAGAAAGAGAAAAAGAACGACGGCGTTCCGAATGATAGCAATCAAAACAAAGACACGCAGTCTCCGCAGCCCGAAGAGACCGGGGAGAGCGAAAAATAAAAAAATTCAGAATCCCTGCAATAAAAAGGTCCTATTGCTGCATTTAACAAACGGGAAGGAGAATGTTATGCTTTTTTTCACTGTTGCCATAGCTGAGGGACAAAAGCATGCCGCATCAAGATGTGTGCCGCTTGATGAGCTCATAGTCAAAGTCGGCGAGGGTGACACGGACGCTTTTGCGAAGCTCTACCACATGACGGACAGCTCCGTGTTCGCATTCGCACTGTCTATCCTCAAAAACGAGCATGACGCACAGGATGTTATGCAGGAGACCTATATCAGAATCCGTGAGAGTGCCGCCCGTTTCAGCGGTGAGGGGCACGCGATGACATGGATTATGACGATAACAAAAAATTTGGCTCTCATGCATCTCCGTTCGGCGGGCAAGTCCGTAAGCTCGGATGCCGAGATAATGGAGGAGACGCTCAGCGACACGAGCGGGAACATTCAGCAGAACTCGGAAAACCGTTTGCTGCTCGATGCCGCACTCAATATTCTGACAGATACGCAGAGGCAGATTGTGATGCTTCACGCGGTTTCCGGTCTCAAGCACAGAGAAATAGCAGACCTTCTGGATATGCCCCTGGCAACGGTGTTATCTCATTACTCCCGAAGCCTTTCCAAACTCAAAAAGTTTCTTGAAGAGAGGTGACAGTGAATGAAAAATAAGGATATCGAACACAGAATCAGGGAAGAGGTAAAGGCGGCGACTCCCGATGTTTTTGAAAAGGTTGCGGGTGCGGATATCAGCACAGACAGCAATATCAAAGCCTTTGAAACGGGAAACAGAAAATCCGTGCGCCTAAAAGCCGCCCGCAGAGGGTTAGCGGCGGCCTGTGCCGCAATCGTTGTCGGACTGGGAGCGCTGATTTATTCGCTCAACGCCGTTACGGACAGCAGCATTTCCATAGATGTCAACCCCTCCATAGAGATAATCACCAACAAGCGTGACAAGGTAATCAAAGTCAATGCGCTTAATGAGGATGCCGAAAAGGTTATCAGCGCAATGAAGCTTGACGACACAGGTCTTGATGTTACGGTCAACGAGCTGGTGAGCGCTATGGTGGAATACGGTTATATCAGCGCAGACAAACGTGACATCCTTGTGACGGTTGAGAATAAGAATGAGGAAAAGGCGAAAAGTATCAGGGACCGTGTGGACAATGATATCACCGAGGCTCTCATCAAGCTGGAGATAAAGCCTAACCTCGTCTCCCAAACCGCTGACAGACACAAAAAGAATGATGATATTCAGAAACAGGCTGATGAAAACGGTATTTCCTACGGCAAGGCTCTGATGATAAGCAAGCTTCGTGAAAAATATCCCGTCCTGGCAGATGAGAAGCTTGAGACGATGTCGACACACGAGATACTTTTGCTGCTCGACTCTCTGGGGATAAAGGACTATGACGACATTTTTGATGTTGATGACGCAAACGAGCTTTACTGCGATGATTGCGGCAAGCTGAAGACCGAGTGCCGAAAGGGCGTCTGTGCCGATGACGGTGACTACTGCGAGATTTGCGGTGCGAGAGAGGGAAGCTGCGTCCACAGCAGAGACGATGATGATGATGACGGACTTTACTGCGATGACTGCGGCAAGCTGAAGACCGAGTGCCGAAAGGGCATCTGCGCCGATGACGGCGACTACTGCGAGATTTGCGGTGCGAAAGAGGGAAGCTGTGTCCACAGCAAGGATGACGATGACGAGGATGATGACCGCACGACAACATCGACAAAGTCCGGCGTCAGCACCGCAAACTCAAAAACGACAAGTGAGAAAGCCGATGATGACGATGACGACGATGCGGACGGACCTTATTGCGATGACTGCGGCAAGCTGAAGACCGAGTGCCGAAAGGGCGTCTGTGCCGATGACGGCGACTACTGCGAAATCTGCGGCAAAAAAGAGGGAAGCTGTTCGCACACGGATTGATCGATCGGCGGAATAAATGAATATAATCACAGCAAACAGATTATTTCTTGGCATAAACGGTGGTTTATTTTCACATCTGAAGACATAAAAAGCGGGGCTGACGGAAAGTCAGCCCCGCTTTGTCGAGTATATAAAAATATGATTGCACAGAAAAACGAAAGAGCTTGTTGCCGAAAAGAGGGATTACAGATTTTTCGGTGTATTCTGAATTCCGGCTTTGGAATCACTTCTGTTTGTTTTTGAAAATGACAAGCTTGCTGAAGAAATAATTGAGAATCACGACCACGACGGCGAGAATGATTTTTGCGGTCATCGTGCCGCTGAGCTCAAAGTTTATCAGCGGTATGGTGAAGCTCTTTTCGCCGAATTTGAGCAGGCTTACAAAGAATATAAGTCCCGCCTCCTCAACGCCGAGGGAAAAAAGCCTTGCCGCGACAAAAGAGGGTATCTCGCGGCTGATTACCGGCAGCGCCCAGCTTTTGCTCTCAAAGACGAAAAGCTTGTTTGTCACATAGGCAAAGGCGACAGCGATCACCCAGGCTATGACATTAGTCACAAGATAGAGCTTTGTGCCGAGCAGCATGTCAAAAAGCTTGAACGATGCAAAGTTCACAAGTGTTGTCAGCACACCGAACACAATATAAAGTATGGTTTCCTTATTGACGATTTTTTTAAAAATATTTTTCAGCTTATCCATAAATTACTCCGTTATCAGACTTTTATGTCTACCTCGACACCGAGCAGGTCTGAATATTTTTCAAGAATGGGGTTTATCTCATTTTCAACAAACTCCTGTGTCTGCTGAGGGGCGCGCCCGACAAAATCCGAGGGATTCATCAAAGCGTTGAGCTCGTCAAGCGTAACTCCGAAATTCTCGTCGGCAGCGATTCTTTCAAGCAGGTCGTTTTTGCCGCCCTCGGCTTTGACAACTCTGCCTGCCGCCATCGAGTGAATACGGATTCTCTCGTGCAGCTCCTGCCTGTCGCCGCCCTTCTTGACAGCCTCCATCATAATATTTTCGGTTGCCATAAACGGCAGCTCTTCGCGAAGATGCTTTTCTATCATCTTCGGATAGACGACAAGTCCGTCAGCGACGTTTATGCAAAGCTCAAGCACCGCGTCTGCGGCAAGAAACGCCTCGGGGACGCTGAGCCGCTTGTTCGCGGAGTCATCAAGGGTGCGCTCGAACCACTGCGCGCCGGAGGTCATGGCGGTGTTTTGAATATCCGCTATGATATACCTTGAGAGCGACGCTATACGTTCACTGCGCATCGGGTTTCTCTTATAAGCCATTGCCGAGGAACCTATCTGATGCTTTTCAAACGGCTCCTCAATCTCCTTCATGTGCTGAAGCAGGCGGATATCGTTGGAGAACTTTGTGGCCGACATTCCGATACCGGCGAGGACGGTGAGCATCTGATAGTCAAGCTTTCTTGAATAGGTCTGCCCGGAGACGGCAAAGCAGCTGTCAAAGCCCATCTTTTCGGCAATCATTTTGTCAAGCGCCTTGACCTTGTCAGTGTCGCCGTCAAACAACTCCATGAACGATGCCTGCGTTCCGGTGGTGCCCTTTGAACCGAGAAGCTTTAACTGCGTGAGCTGAAACTCAAGATTCTGGAAATCCATGAGAAACTCGTTGAGCCAGAGTGAAGCGCGTTTGCCGACTGTTGTCGGCTGTGCGGGCTGGTAGTGTGTATATGCCAGGCACGGCATGTCCTTATATTCAAGAGCAAACTTTGAAAGCACGCTCAGGAGATTCACAAGCTTGCGGCGGATAAGCAGCATTGCCTCGCGCATGGTGATGACATCGGTGTTGTCTCCGACATAGCAGGAGGTGGCACCCAGATGAATTATGGGTTTCGCCTTCGGGCATAGCACGCCGTAGGCATAGACGTGCGACATAACATCATGGCGAACCTCCTTTTCGCGGGCCGCGGCGACATCATAGTTAATATCGTCAGCATGAGCTTTAAGCTCCGCGATCTGCTCGTCCGTGATATTCAGACCGAGCTCCTTTTCGCTCTCGGCGAGAGCTATCCAAAGCCTTCTCCAGGTTCTGAATTTGAAATCAGGGGAGAAAATATATTTCATCTGCTCGCTGGCATAGCGGGAGTTGAGGGGAGATTCGTAGGTGTTTTTCATCCTTGTGCCCATCCTTCCGGAAAAGAGTTATTTTGACAATACTAAAATTATAAGTCGAAAGCAGGGTACTTGTCAAGAAAGGCTTGAAAAATAGAGGTATTGTGATAAAATATATTGGTATCTTTAAAACACCGGAGGAAACAGATGGCATCGGCAAAGGGCAAAAAGAGAATACATCTGCTCGACGAGCTCAGGGGACTCGCGGTGTTCTGCATGGTGTTCTATCACGCATTTTACAGCATGTCCGAGGTTTTCGGCATGAAGGCGGGAACAGAGCTGTTGAATTTTTTTATGCCTGCACAGCCTTACTTTGCGGCGCTGTTCATAGTGATATCCGGCATATCCTCGCGCCTGTCGCACGACAACACCAAAAGGGGAGTGCGGCTGCTTCTCGTGGCTTTGGGTCTGACGGTTATCACAGCCGTTATCATGCCTCTGATGGGCTTTGACGGAGCGCAGATTTATTTCGGTATACTCCATCTGCTCTCGCTGTCCATGCTTGTCTTTTCGCTTGCGCGCAAGGGGCTTGACAAAGTCAATCCGGTGCTCGGAGTGTGCATATGCGCTCTGCTCTATGCCCTGACTTTCAATGTCAGTAACGGTTTTCTCGGCTTTCCCGGAAAATTCGGCATAGCGCTGCCGGATATACTCTATCAGACAAATTATTTCATGCCATTCGGTTTTTATTCACAGTCCTTTTATTCGGCGGACTATTTTCCTCTCCTGCCGCATGTGTTTATGTTCCTTATCGGCACTTTTATGGGAGTATATGCGGCATCCGGGGCATTTCCCGCGTTCAGCTATAAACAGCGCTCAAAGTTTTTGTCTTTCCTCGGACGCCATGCGCTGATAATATACATTATCCACCAGCCCATAATTTATGTGATATTTTATGTTGCCGAGTTGATAATAAAAGCAATAGCATAATTTGAAAGGAAGTTATCAAGATGAGTGACTGCACACACGATTGTTCAACCTGTTCTTCAAACTGTTCAGAAAGGGATCTGCATGTTCCGGCAGGGCAGTTCAGTGATATCAAAAAGGTTATAGGCGTTGTCAGCGGCAAGGGCGGAGTAGGCAAATCCCTTGTCACCTCCCTGCTGGCGAGCGCGGCTCAGGCGAGGGGACATGCCGCCGCCGTTATGGATGCGGATATCACGGGTCCCTCTATTCCGAAATCCTTCGGTATAAAGGGTCAGGCCTTAGCGGATGAGAGAGGACTGCTGCCTATGGAGAGCAAGACGGGAGTCAAGATTATGTCCGTCAATCTCCTGCTTGAAAAGGAGGACTCTCCCGTCGTTTGGAGAGGACCTGTTATTTCGGGCGTTATTCAGCAGTTCTGGAGCGAGGTCGCCTGGGGCGAGGTCGATTATATGTTTGTTGACATGCCGCCCGGAACGGGAGATGTGCCGCTGACCGTGTTTCAGAGCCTGCCCGTTGATGGAATCATTATTGTCACAACCCCGCAGGATCTCGTTAACATGATAGTCAGGAAAGCTTATAATATGGCACAGCTCATGGATATCCCAGTCCTCGGTATAGTCGAGAATATGAGCTATGTTCGCTGCCCCGACTGCGGCAAGGAGATAAAGATCTTCGGCGAGAGCAGAATAGACGAAATTGCCGCCGAGCTCGGTATCCCCGTGCTCGGAAAAATCCCGATGGAGGAGCAGACGGCCTCACTTGTTGACAAGGGTGCGGTTGAGCTGGTCGGCGATGAATATATCAAGGCCGCCGTTGACGCAGTGGAGAAACTGTGAGAAAACCGAAACCACTCATCGGATGGAGCGGGTTGAATATGCCTTGTTAAAGGAAACAGCAGTGCCGGCTTGAAGTCGGCGCTGCTGTCAGCGTGTCGAAAAAGTATTTTTCGACACGCTGGAGACTGTTGAAAAAGCCACGAAGCCAAGTGATCCAACTTTTCGGCGCGGAGTCTCTCGAGTAGTCAGCTGTTACGCACT
>SAMEA3663263__coassemble_284_pt1 | contig 14348 bp, 9 predicted proteins | sample SAMEA3663263__metabat2_low_PE_013 | metagenome-assembled genome bin SAMEA3663263 (sample SAMEA3663263) | pig gut metagenome | biome: pig gut; feature: pig-associated habitat; material: faeces | place: China | collected 2013 | reverse complement strand
AACAGCGGTTCTTACCTTCCGGTAATTCTTGGCGCCGAAAAGCTGTGAAATCACAACAGAACAGCCAATATTGCTGCCCACGGCAACCGCCATAAAAATCATGGTTATTGGATATGATGCGCCCACGGCTGCAAGCGCATCCTCTCCGGCAAAACGTCCCGCCACCATGCTGTCCGCCATATTATAAAACTGCTGAAAAATAACGCTGAGAAACATCGGAAGTGAGAATTTCAGCAGTACCGTATTCGGTTTTCCTTTTGTCAAATCCCTTATCACGGTTTTTCCTCACCACTATTTTGCGTTGACGTTGATTACCTCTGCGCGAAGCTTTGAATAAACTATCCGCTGGCTGCTGTAAAGCCCATAATAACCCGAAAGAAGATAGCTTACGGAAACCGCAAGCGCAAAAAGCCACATTCCCTGCGCTCCGAAAAGCTCTATGCTTAAGAAAACGGATGCCAACGGGCAATTGACAACCCCACAGAAAAGGGCAACCAAACCCACCGCGGCGCCAAAGCCCGGATCAAGTCCCAAAAGCCCGCCGACCACGCATCCAAAGGTTGAACCTACAAAAAAGGTCGGGACTATCTCTCCGCCCTTGTAACCGGCACCTACGGTTACAGCGGTGAAAATCAGCTTGAGAATAAACGCTTCGGGACGTGCAGTACCTGCCATAGCTTTCTCTATAACATCCATACCCGCTCCGTTATAGTCTCCGTTGCGCCATATTAACGAAAGCGCAACAATAATAAATCCGCCGACTGCGGCGCGCAGAAATGTATTTTTAATATATTTTGAAAACAGCTTATGGGTACCGTGAATCGCGAGGCAGAAAACTATGCTGAGCAGAGCGCACAAAACCGCAAGAGCCGCAACGCGCAGACAATTCTGAATATTGAAATCCGGCACTGTTTTCAGTTCAAAGGAAACCGGCTTCATTCCGAAAAAATCAGAGACGAGATATGCAGTATAGGCGGAAACTATACACGGAAGCAGACCGGCATAATAGATAACTCCCACACTTATAACCCCAAGCGCAAACACTGCGGCGGTGAGCGGTGTTCCGAAAAGCGCCGAAAAAACCGCGCTCATCCCGCAGAGAGTCATAATATGCATATCCTTTTCATCAAGGCGGGTCACTCTGCCGATAAAATTGGCTATGCTGCCACCGAGCTGAAGCGCCGCACCCTCACGTCCGGCGGAACCGCCGAACAGGTGCGTGATAACCGTTGAAACAAAGATCAGCGGTGCCAACACAATAGGCACCCCGTTGGGAGTTCGCACGGCATCTATTATTTCATTCGTTCCGATATCCTTTTTGCCGCAGAGACGATAGAGTCCGGCTATCACAATTCCGCCGACAGGCAGGAGAAGAATTATCCATGGGTTATCCTTTCTCAAGCCCGTAACATATTCAACGCTCACATGAAAAAGCGTTCCGACAGCTCCTCCGACAAGTCCCGTGACCACAGCCAGTGCAAGCCATTTGAAAAATGCCAGCACGTAGCCTCCCGCTGATTTCAGTTTTTTCTTCACTGTTTCCACAAACACCGCTCCAAAGTTTTTCTCTGTAAATTTTATCACTTCATTTTCATTGAATCAATTGCCGGAAAAGTTTTTCGTTGGTTTGAACAAAAAAGAATCGCAAATTGCTATTGCAATTTGCGGAAAAATAAAAATATTTTCACAAATAACTTGTCATTGTGAGTCAGTTATGTTATACTTGATTCAAATAATACTGTACTATTTTAAAATGTGCAGTATTTATTGAATTTGAAACTTTTAAAAGAGGATTGGTAATGAAAATATACGATTTGAGGTGTCCACGCTGTTCCGGCTCTCTGAATATCAGCACAGAACAAGGAATAATTCAATGCAATTTTTGCGGTTCGACTCTTTACGTCGATGGTAAGAACCAGCTAAAATTGAACGAGAATAAAATAGCCGAAAATCTTGATGCCATTTTTTCACAAGCAAAAAAAGACGCCATATCAAACCACCAAGCTATTTTACACGGGTTAATGTTAAATGATGATTACATTAAATGGGTTCATTTTAAAGATAAACCAAAACAATTCGACTTAAAAGCAGACAACTTACCGTACTGGCTTATGCTTGCATGTGCGTTTATTTGTTCTATTATCTTATGGGTTATCTTTTTCAGTATTGAGTATGAGTTTTTTCCCATTCTTTCTGGTCTTTTTGGCGGAATATTTATTGGTGGATGTTTAATTTATCCACTACTTATTGAAACAATATATGTCAAAATCAAAAATAGACCATACCGAAATTGGGAGAATGAAAGAAAGGAATATTTAGATAAAACGAAACAACAATTTGAAAAGTCAAATTTTATTAAGCTTTTATCTGAGGATATCATTCGATTCTATTTTACATTGATTGAACAATCCGAAACATACAATGTTAAATCAGTTAAGTTCATTTTTTCATTGTTTCCAAAAGGATGCAAATATGAAGCACTTGTTGATTGTCCATATAGAGAAAGAATAAACAATACCCTTTCTGATTCTTGGAAAAGTATTTATCATACAGAAATCTCATTTGAAGAAAATGATTTCATATTTTTAAATGCAGAACAATGGGATGTTTTCTTTGAAATTATTGAAAGAAAAATATCTATCGAAACAAGAGGAAAAAGAACCAAAATAATTCCAGATAAAGAACATCACTGCTTAGTGTTGCAATATGACAATACAAAGTACAAAGCCCCTTCTTTTGCTAACATATGGTAATCTATTGTTTTTACATACTGATAAAGTGAACGCAGAAGCATCAATCGTTACAGCGATTGGTGTTTTTCTGTTTCTATTGCAAGATTATGATGTATTAATACAAAAATGCTGATTAGAAATCCGAAAAATAACAGGTAACATTCTCGTATTTTTTCATATATGTAATTAGTCAAAATTGAATAATGAATACAATATATCAAAATACTTATTTTTTCAAATTTAATCATAGAAGGATTTCCTATTTGTATTGCCTTTGACCATTATGCTCTTGATTTTGGTGATATCATACCATTCCTTAAAAAACTATATGAAATATTTGATAATCCGAAGTGTATCGGGAAGTAGCTGAGTTCTTCTGTGGTGAAATAATAGTTGGTATCGCAAAATGCACATGTAACTATCATTCTCAACTATTGCTGAAAAGTGAGCAAACAAACGGAGATCATTTGAACTGTAATTAGTTCAAGCGAACTCCGTTTGTTTTGTCTGAACAAGAAGGGCTGTTGCTATTAAATGTTAAAATGGATCATATGTTTTTGTTCGCAAAAAGAATGGATACTGCGCAAAACAGTATCCATTAATTCTATGGGCAGCACTATTTCTTTGCTTTTTTCAGCTTAACGGCACAGACTACGACCGCAACAACAAATTCAATAATGTAAAGGATGACAAAACAACAATTTATTAGATGCAGTATATCATTGCTGCGTTCAAGGTCATTGTATGTATATGTTGTTATCAGAACTTTGTCGTTGTCATCATAATCAACGTGAATCTCAACGACATTTTCGTTTCTATGCAGATATTCCGTAAGAACGGTTTTTCCGTCTGATTTATAAAGAATTTCAGTGAAAGCCCCTTCTGTCTCTTCTTGAGTAAATTCATGGTCAAATTCATCAAAATAATTAACTGCAAATTCGTCAACTTCATGGTAAAGTCCTTCAGACGGCGTTTCTATATATTTCTTAAAATCTTCAACGCTGTTAAAAGATGTTCCATTCGCAAATACGGTATCGGAAACCACAACTACGATGTTAAATATCGCTTGTCCCGCAATCGTCACAATTAATATAGGCAGGAAAATTTTGAGACATCGCTTGGGCATGCTTTTTACTATGCTGTTTATCTGTTGATATCGTTGAGCTTCTTTCTCTGAGAATATATATTTTCCATTTTTAATAAATATCTGTCTTATGACACACATGACTATTGCATAAACGACAGCAAATATAACTCCGCATAGCAAACCGTATTTAAACCACTCAGGCGCTGCAACACCCATATAAGTATCCCACGGGATAAAAGCAAGCGGTAATGATGCGCAGAAAAGAAAAACCACTACAAAATATGTTATAGCTGCACACTTTACAAACATTTTTTTGCAAAGTGAAAGTTTTTCGGATTCAAAATCGTCAGTACTTACAGATGAAAAAGCGAGTTTGACAAAAATCGCTTCACATATAACGGCTATTAAAAAGAAAATACAAGCCACCATAAATCCTATATACGCGCGATTAAAACCGAAATTGCATATCATGGCGGCAAGCAATCCGACCATTGCGATACCTGCGGAAATAATACTGCGTATGCTCAGCTTCGTTTTTGCATCGTTGAGCAATCTTGTGACCTGTTTGTCCCTTTTGCCGCCGTCTGCCGATGTTTTCGCCGTTTCTGGATTCGCTCGCTCACCTCTCAATATTTCATCGGATGTCACAGAGAAAATCTCTGCGATAACCGGTATAAGCGAAAGGTCGGGGGCACACTCGTCCCGCTCCCAGCGACTTACAGCCTTATCCGAAACATTAAGTCTTTCTCCAAGCTGTTTCTGAGTCATGCCGTTTGCTTTTCTTAACGCCGCAATAAATTGACCGATAGATTTCTTTTGCATTTTTGATTCCTCCAAAATAAAGCATCGTGTGCAGCGGTATGTACCCCGCTATGGCCTTATTCTACAAAAGCAGCACTAAAAATAACACCTCACAGACCGCAAATTTCTCTCGCATTGCGAGAATTCGAGTTGTTTTAGATTTCGTGATATTATACATCATAAGATTCTGAAATTCAACATACAGGGAAAATACCAAAATTCAAAGAGGCGTCAAGGAAAAATTCCTGACGCCTGACTTCATCATAAATATATGATACAAAAAATTATAGACAATTATCGCACAACTGATCTGCTTTCTGTATTAAAGCTTTTTAAGCTTCGCATAGTTTGCCATTATCTTCTTTGTGCCGACCTTTTCAAAAGCGATTTCAAGCATGGTATCATTAGCCATTGCCTGCTGAGAAATTATCACACCCTTGCCGTAAGCCTTGTGTTCAACCGTTTCACCGATTGAATAAGTCTCTTTCGCCTTTGCTGCAGGTTTTGCGGAAACTCCGGAAAAGCCTGATGCCGCCGAAAACCCTCTTGAGGCCTTTTGCTCAATTGTTCCGGAAACACGGCTTGCTCCTCCGCGTGAGCTGCCGCCGAACGGGCGCTCCGCATAACTTGACGATGGTGCTGACTGTTGATAGGAGAACATGGATGTGCCTCTTCTTTCAAGCAGTTCATCCGGAATCTCCCTTACAAATCTTGATGGGGCGTTGCGGCTGGTGTTGCCGTAAAGCATCCTTGTGCGGGCACAGGAGATATAAAGCCGCCTCTTTGCTCTGGTTATCGCAACATAGGCGAGCCGTCGCTCCTCCTCGATATTCTCAGGCTCATAAAGTATGGTCTGCATACCGGGGAAGATTCCCTCTTCCATGCCGACAATAAAAACGTTTGGGAATTCAAGACCCTTCGCGGAGTGAATAGTCATCATTATGACTGTTTCCGCTTGTGCGTTATAGTTATCAATATCGGTAAGCAACGCAGTCTCCTGCAAAAATCCGTTGAGGTCGCCATCAGGATTCTCCTCGTTATAGCGCCTGATATTGTTGGCAAGCTCTGAGAGGTTCGCCGCCCTGTCCTGATAGCTTTCAGGTTCGTTGGCAAGAGAAAGCATATATCCGCTTTCATCAAGCACCACGCCCAAAAGATCACCTAACGGCATTATCTCCATCTTTTCACGGAAGCCTTCAATCATCTTTGCAAAGCTCATAAGCTTTGCCGCGGCTCTTGACAGCTTTGCATACTGATCTGCGGTTTTTATGACCTCGAACGGGCTTATACCCAGACCAGCTGCGATGTCAAAGACTGCGTTCATTGAGGTCTCTCCTATACCTCGCTTAGGTTCATTGATTATTCTGCGCAGACGTATTTCATCCGCAGTGTTGTTTATAACGTGGAGATATGCCATTGCATCGCGTATCTCTTTGCGGTCATAGAACCTGTGACCGCCGATAATTCTGTAAGGCACTCCGCTCCTGATAAACGCCTGCTCTATAAGGTTCGACTGTGCGTTCATGCGATAAAGAATTGCATGGTCATTCCAGTTTTCGCCGTTCGCCACATTGGAAACAACCGTGTCTGCGACATAGCGGCTTTCTCCAAGCTCATCATCGGCGGTATAAAATTCAATTTTGTCTCCTCGCCCGTTGGCAGTCCAAAGATTCTTGCCCTTGCGCTGTTCGTTATTTGAGATAACCGCATTAGCGGCGTCAAGAATAGTCTGCGTGGAGCGGTAATTCTGTTCAAGGCGGATAACCTTTGCGTTTGAATACTGCTTTTCAAAGCTTAAAATATTTTCTATCGTAGCGCCTCTGAAGCGATATATACTCTGATCGTCATCACCGACAACGCAGATATTTTTGTGACCCTCCGCCAACAGTGACGTGAGTATGTACTGTGCGTGGTTGGTATCCTGATACTCATCCACCATTATATATTTAAAGCGGTTCTGATAATATTCCCTCGTCTCACTGCTCGTTTTGAGGAGCTTTACAGTATTGACAATAAGGTCATCAAAATCCATAGCATCCGCTGCTTTGAGAAACTTCTGATATTCGGCATAGACTTCGCCTATCTTTCTAAGCCGTATATCAGCCACAGCGGTTCTGATAAATTCCTCAGGTGTCACAAGCACATCCTTCGCCTTGCTTATCTGCGACATCACGGATTTCACCGGTATCATTTTCTCATCATAGCCGAGCTTTCTTATACATTCCTTGATTGCTCGCTTCGAGTCGTCCGTATCATAGATCGTGAAGTTATGCGTGTAGCCGATTTCATCGGCGTGACGGCGCAATATCTTTGCACAGGTCGAGTGAAAGGTGCTTGCCCAGACATCGTTGCCCTCCTCACCGAGAGCCTTGCAAATACGCTCTTTAAGCTCTCCGGCCGCCTTGTTCGTGAAGGTTATGGCAAGAATCTGCCACGGCTTTGCGGCATTGACTGACAGCAGATCCTCAGCCTCAAAAAGCTCGGTGTTGCCGTCAAGATATGCTTTAAGCAGTTCCTCATCGTCATCCCTCAAAGGGCGCGAAAAGCGGTCAGAATAATATGCATTGCCGTACTTGACAAGGTTTACGATACGGTTGACAAGCACCGTTGTCTTGCCGCTGCCGGCTCCCGCAAGTACCAAAAGCGGTCCCTCAATAGTCAGGACCGCTTCAAGCTGCATATCATTCATTCTGCTGAAATCTTTTTTTATAATCTGCTGTCTTAAAGAAAGTAGGTTTTGAGAGTTCATCAGATAATTCCTTAAATTGAGATTTCGTGAGCAAGGTCATAGGTCTCACGGTCAATGCTCTTGCTCATTTTGAGCGCTTCGAAGATATCAAAATCAACTATCTTGTTATCCTTGAGTGCGATAACTCTGTTGCCGATGCCGTCTGTGAGAAGATCAACCGCACGGTGACCCATCTGGCTCGCGACAATTCTGTCTCGCGCGGTGGGAGAGCCGCCCCTCTGGACATGACCGAGAATAACGGCACGTGACTCAATTCCGGTCTCGGCCTGAATCTTCTTTGCTATCTCCTCAGTGCCGCCGACTCCCTCTGCAACAATGATGACAAAATGCTTTTTGCCTGTGTGCTGAAACTTTCTGATACGCTCAATAACATCACGCTCAATATCATGTTCGATTTCAGGCACAAGAATCGCTGTGGCACCCACTGCAATACCCGAATCGAGCGCAAGGAAACCCGCTTTGCGCCCCATGACTTCGACAACACTGCAGCGATCATGCGATTCAGTGGTATCTCTTACACGGTCCACCATTTCTATAATAGTATTAAGGCATGTATCGTAACCAATTGTGTAATCCGTGCAGGCGATATCATTGTCGATCGTTCCGGGCAAACCTATGCAGGGCACACCGCGCAGAGAGAGATCTCTTGCGCCTCTGAAGGAGCCGTCACCGCCTATGACAACTATACCCTCGATTCCCTTTTCACGGCATGTTTCAATAGCCTTCTGCATACCAGCCTCCTCCTTGAACTCAAGGCACCGTGCAGAATACAGAATGGTTCCGCCTCTTGTGATTATATTGGAGACAGTCCTGAGATTCATCTCATAGATATCTCCGCTTATGAGACCCGAATAGCCCCTGTTAATACCGTAAACTTTAATACCCCTTTGGCAGGCAGTACGCACAACTGCTCTGACAGCGGCATTCATGCCCGGAGCATCTCCGCCGCTTGTAAGCACTGCAATACTTTTCAAAGTGGATCCCTCCTATAAAATTCCGTTTCAAACTGTTTCAAATTATAATACACTGTTGCACCGATAAAGTCAAATAAAAAATGGTTTTTCTGTCATTAAATCTTTTTTTGCCTGTTTTTAAGGCGAAAAACCTCGTGAACAAAAAAAACTCTATTCTATATACCTAACATTTTCCGCTCCGAGAATGCTTTCCAGCTCTCTGAGCATAGGTGAGTTCACATCGACGCTCTTTGAAAACGGCTGACGGATATACTTGCCCGTATCGCAGAAATAGAAATATACCGTCTTATCACCGTCAAAGAAGTCGAGCACCCGCTGCGCCCTCTCCTGTGCCTGACAGCCCTCGCTTTCAAAGCGCAGGAAAAGCCCCTTGCGTGCGGTCTGTTTCTGCTCCGGCTGTGCCGTCTGTGCTGTTTTTTGCACCGGCTCGGTTCTTTGCGAAGACTCTTTCGCCGCCCGAGCCGATGGCGGACAGGGTTCAACGCCCTCGCAGACTATCTTTGCCGCTTCCTCTTCACGCAGGCTGAGTCTGCCGTGGATAAGCACGATATTGCCCTCAGAAAGAAGCGCTGCATGCCGCTCATAAATCTTTGAAAAAGCGATAACCTCAATAGCGCCGTAAATATCTTCAACTGTCAGAAATGCCATTGTTGAGTTATTCTTTGTTATTTTCTTTTTTACTGAGGTGATTATGCAGAGAAGGCTTAAAGGCATATTGTCCTTATATTCGCCGATCTCCTCCGATGCCGCCGTAAGATCGCTGATATGAGCACATTTCAAAGCATCTGACAGCTCCGCATATTCCGCCATCGGATGACCCATCAGATAAAGACCCGTGGTCTCCTTTTCGAGGCGCAGAAGTTCGCGTCTGTCCATCTCCTCAAGAACCGGCATCTTATAGTCGCTGTTTCCCGGCTGCGCGTCAACCGTGTCAAAAAAACCGAGCTGACCCTCGACATTGCGGCGTTTATCACTCTCGAGCTGTGACATTATATCCGGGAATGCGAACAGCATCTGGCGGCGATTCGCGCCCAGTCCGTCGAGCGCTCCGCATTTTATCAGGCTTTCTACGGCTCGCTTGTTGAAATCTTTGTCGTGCATACGCTTGCAGAACGAGTAAAAAGAGGTGAAATTTCCTCCGGTTTCACGTTCGCGCTCTATCTCCCGGATAAAACCCGCTCCGATATTTTTGACAGCCAAAAGTCCGAACATTATTTTTCCGTCCTGCACCTTGAAGCGCTCGGAGCTGACATTGACATGCGGCGGCACGACTTCTATGCCGAGCTTGTTGCATTCAGCTATATACTGCGCGACCTTGGGCGAATCATCCAACACGCTGCTGAGCAAAGCCGCCATAAACTCGCAGGGATAGTGACACTTTAGCCATGCTGTGATATACGCCACAAAGGCGTATGCCGCGGCGTGTGATTTGTTGAAGGCATATGATGCGAAAGACGACATATCATTGAATATTTCATTGGCTGTCTTTTCATCCACCCCGCGTTTGACCGCGCCCTCGCACTCAACAGAACCGTCCTCATTAACAAGACCGTATATAAAATTATGGCGCTCACGCTCCATAACGTCATGCTTTTTCTTCGACATTGCACGACGGACGATATCTGCTCTTCCGTAGGAATAGCCCGCAAGAGTTCTGAAAACCTCCATGACCTGCTCCTGATAGATCATGCAGCCGTATGTTACATCGAGAATATTTTTGAGCAGCGGTGTTTTATATCTGACTTTTGATGGGTTATGCCTGTTTTCAATATATGTCGGTATAGAGTCCATGGGACCGGGTCTGTAAAGCGAAATAACGGCTATCAGATCTTCAAGGCTCTCCGGTCTCAAGCCCACGAGCACATTGCGCATACCCGCGGATTCGAACTGAAACACGCCCTCGGTCTTTCCTTTTGACAGCATTTCAAAGACCTCTTTGTCTTCAAAATCTATCATATCCTGTGAGAAATCCGGAACTCTCTGCTTAACGCTTTGCTCCGCCTGGTCAATAACCGTGAGAGTGCGCAGACCGAGAAAATCTATCTTTAAAAGTCCCAGCTCCTCAAGCGTTGTCATCGGAAACTGCGTGACTATGGATTCATCGTTACGAGCAAGCGGGACATATGTTTCAACCGGGTCTCTCGTTATCACGACACCCGCCGCGTGGGTTGAAGCGTGGCGCGGCATACCCTCCACCTTTCTCGCCATATCGACAAGGCGGCGGACTGATTCGTCATTTTCATAAAGTGCCTTGAACTCAGAGGACTTGAACGCCTTTTCTATGGTTATTCCAAGCTCTCTCGGTATGAGCTTCGCAACCGTGTCCACCTCATTATAAGGCATTCCGAGGACTCTGCCGACATCGCGCACCGCCGCCCTTGCCGCCATTGTTCCGAAAGTGACTATCTGAGCGACATGGTCTGAACCATATTTTTCTATAACGTAGTCAATAACCTCTCCTCGGCGCTCATAACAAAAATCCACATCAAAATCGGGCATGCTGACACGTTCGGGATTCAAAAAACGTTCAAAGAGAAGATTATATTTCATAGGGTCTATTCCCGTTATACCTATTGTATAAGCAACAATACTGCCCGCTCCGGAACCGCGTCCGGGTCCCACGGGAATCCCCTTGCTTTTTGCGTGGTTGATAAAATCATGGACGATAAGATAGTAATCGACATAGCCCATGCGGTTTATAACCGAGAGCTCGTAATCAAGCCTGTCCATATATTCTTGCGGCGGGTTTTCGCCGTAGCGGGAGACCATGCCTTTCAGAGCCATTGAGCGAAGATGCTCATAGTGATCAACACCACCCGGCACCTCAAAATGCGGGAGCTTTGTTTTGCCGAACTCAAACTCGACATTACAGCGCTCGGCTATCTGAGCGCTTCGCCTGACAGCATCCGCATTTTCGGGGAAAGTTTCGAGCATCTCCTCTTCACTTTTGAGATAGAACTCATCCGTCTGAAACTCCATTCCCGTGTCCTCACCGAGGGTGTGGTTGGTCTGGATACAAATGAGCACCTGCTGCATCTCGGAATCTTCCTTGGAGATATAGTGCGTATCATTCGTTGCGACAAGCGGTATACCGGTCTCCTTTGAAAGGCGCACAAGCATAGGGATTATACGCTGCTCCTCCGGAAGTCCGTGGTTCTGAATTTCCAAGAAGAAGTTACCGTCACCCATGACGGAATTATACCAAAGAGCTTTTTGCTTTGCCCCGTCATAATCGCCGTGAAGCAAAAGCTTCGGAATTTCGCCGGCAAGACACGCTGAAAGAGCAATAAGCCCCTCGTGATATTTCTCGAGAAGCTCATGATCGATTCTGGGCTTTGTGTAAAATCCTGTGACGAAGCCCTCAGAAACTAATTTTATAAGGTTTTTATATCCCGTATTATTTTCACACAACAGCACAAGGTGAGCACGCTCCGAATCAAGCGCGTGAAGCTTGTCAAATCGAGTACGCGCCGCCATATAAACCTCGCATCCGATAATCGGCTTTATCCCGCGTTTTTTTGCTGCGCGGTAAAAATCGATAACACCGTACATCACACCGTGGTCGGTTATCGCAACGCTCGACTGACCGAGCCGCTGAACCTCATCCATGAGGGACTCAATGCGGCACGCTCCGTCAAGCAAGCTGTATTCAGTATGAAGGTGAAGATGTGTAAATGACATTTTTATTCTCCGGCAATGCTATCGGCTATCTCAACAAGCCTTTTTAATCTGTGGTTGACACCCGAACGGGTAAGCGGCGGCGAAACCATCTGCGCGAGTTCACTCAGGCTAACTTCAGGGTTGTCCATACGCATCACCGCAATCTCCCTGAGCGGCGCGGGCAGTGAATCAAGACCCATTCTCTTTTCTATCTTCTCTATCGCCTCGACCTGAGTTATCGCCGCTTCGACCGTTCTGTTCAGGTTCGCATTTTCAAAATTCACACGTCTGTTGACGTGATTTACCATATCCTTGTGCATCTTTATGCCCATAAGTTCAAGCGATGAGTTCATCGCCCCTATGGTGGTCAGGAAATCCTCTATCTTCTCACTGACCTTAAAATATATTATATGATTTGATTTTCTGCACACATATTTGGGCGAAAAATCAAGTTCCTCAAATATCTGCATAAGATCCATGCAGAGCTTTTTGTGCGAGACGGTAAACTCCATATGATAGTTTTTCTCAGGGCTGCTCACCGTCCCGCATGAGAGGAAAACACCCCTCAAAAATGCTGAAAAACAGCAGTCCTGCGCTATATTCGAGCGGTTAATTCTGAGAAAGATATCGCTTTCATCATGCCCGAAAAAATTCATTATCCTTGCTCTGTCCTGTTTTTTGGGAACTGTCACGGAATATTTTTTTGATTTTCCGGAGTTTATATCCGGTCTCAGAGCGAACAGCTCATTGATTATATCTGAATACTTCTGTGCCACAGCCTCATTCTCGGTCACGAGTGAAATATCCAAAAAGGAGAACGATCTGCCGAAAAGCAGCATTGCATAAGCCTGCGCATGAAGACAGCAGGACGATATCGGATCAATTTGGGACAGCTCCTGTTTGACATCCGATGAAAACGACAAAACTACTCCTCCTATTTTTTCATATCTCTGTGATGTACTGTTGCTATGCAGCCGAGCTTGTCAAGGTGCTCTTTCAGGAGCTGTGCAAAGACCACGGAGCGGTGTCTGCCGCCGGTGCACCCGACCGATATGACAAGCTGACTTTTTCCCTCCTTATTATAAAGAGGGATAAGATAATCCATAAGATCGCAGAGCTTGGCTGCAAGCCCCTGCGCTTCCTCCCATTTGAGAACATAGTCCTTGACCGGAGCTTCAAGCCCAGTGTGTTCTTTGAGCTCCGAAACATAGAACGGATTCGGCAGGCAGCGCACATCAAAAAGCAGATCGGAATCGTTCGGTATTCCGTATTTGAAACCAAATGATATACAATGAACCTTGAGTGCATTTCTCGGATTCTCCATAAACATTTCGCAGACACGGTTTTTGCACTCAGTCGGCGTCATATATGAGCTGTCTATTATGTAATCCGCAATGCTTTTCGCCGGTTCAAGAATCTCACGTTCAGCCGCAAGCGCCTCCGTTATCGAACCGTTATATTTTTCAAGCAGCGGATGCTTTCTCCTCGTCTCTTTATAGCGTCTGATAAGCACATCGTCTGAGGCATCGACAAACAGAATCTTCGGACTGCAGTTCATTTCCCTAAGTTCGACTAATGCATTAAAAAGGTCTCCGAAAGAGCCGCCCACTCGTATATCCGTGACTATCGCCACCTTGTCTCTGCGCTCCCGTGAGTTCAAAAGAAGCTGGGCAAACGTAGGCATAAGCTTCGGCGGCATATTATCAACGCAAAAATAACCGATATCCTCAAGTGCATCGACAACGCGTGATTTTCCGGCACCCGAAAGTCCTGTGATTATCATCAGGTCCATTTTTCTTCCCCCTCTAAAACTATAACCTCAGCCGATAAATCTTATCTCAGGCTCAAGTTTCACTCCCGTTTCTTTTTCAACGGTCTGAGCAACAAGCTCAACCAGTCTCAAAACATCGTCCGCCGTAGCTCCGCCCCTGTTGATGACAAAGCCCGCATGTTTTTCGCTCACCTGTGCTCCCCCGATTGAGGTGCCTTTAAGTCCGCACTGCTCAATCAGCGCGCCCGCGAAATATCCCTGCGGGCGCTTGAAAGTGCTGCCCGCACTCGGAAACTCCAGCGGCTGCTTTTCCTTTCGGCGTGCGAGGAACCCATACATTTTCTCTTTTATCTGCTCTTTTTCCCCTTTTTCAAGGCGAACGGCGGCGCTTGTAATAATAAAACCGTTATCCTCATAAGCACTGTGCCTATAAGACAAATCAAGTTTTTCCCCTCCAAGAACACCGCATATGCCTCGCATATCCACATGGCTGCATGAAACGAGCACATCTTTCATCTCTCCGCCATAGGCTCCGGCGTTCATGAACACAGCTCCGCCCAGGCTGCCGGGAATA
>SAMEA3663263__coassemble_279_pt1 | contig 14496 bp, 10 predicted proteins | sample SAMEA3663263__metabat2_low_PE_013 | metagenome-assembled genome bin SAMEA3663263 (sample SAMEA3663263) | pig gut metagenome | biome: pig gut; feature: pig-associated habitat; material: faeces | place: China | collected 2013 | reverse complement strand
CGGAATCGAGAACGTTGAGGATATAATAGCTGACCTTGAACAAGCTCTTGAAAATGTATAATCGGTATATGTCCGAACCGTGCGGAACAGCGCCTTCTTTCGTCACGTTTCCGCTCCTGAACTTTTAGCAAATTCAACAAAAATTTAACTGAAAATTTTATGTATTAATCCCGATTGCAAGCCTTCTTGCAATCGGGATTTTTTTATCGTTTTTAATTTTCATTGAATATGCATTGCAAAATTAAACTTACTTATAAGAATTAATAACACTTGTAAAGCATAAAACTTTACCATTTAATAACTTTTAAGAACTATAACAACGAAGTTATCCACATTCTCCACATAGTTATCCACATATGCAAGTGTATTAGCTTTACAGCAAAAATTAGAAATAAAACTGCAAAAAATATGCATTTCTGATGAATACGGATACATTATATTCACTGACGATGCAAATAATTTTCGTCGTTTTTTGCAAGTGAGGGACCATATCTTTAAAACATTTTTGCAAAGAGAAATCCGCCGTCGGTTAAGACGGCGGATAAGCTAAAAACGACAAAACCTAATGTGCCGATTTAACGGAACATGTTGAACGGAAACAGACTGAAGAGCCGGGAAAAAAGATTTTTGAAGAGCGAGAACGGAAACAGATCAAAGAGCTTTCCGATGAATGAGCCGGCAAAATCAATCAGTGAACCGGCGGCAAAGAATATGAAAATGACAGCCGTTATTATTGAAGCCAAGATGAACAGCGCCAGCCCGACTATGAGTCCGATAACCGTGAATTTTCCGATAGCCGCGGCGGTTTTTGGTTTGTCATTCCGCCAGACCAGATAGAGCACAAGGCTGACCACCGGCAGGAACCATGCGCACGGACCGAAAAGACCGAGGAAAAATCCGAGTACCTTTATACCGCCCGCGTTTTCATCGTCACTGCTTTTCGGCTGCTGCTGTGCCGGCTGAGACTGAGTAGCCGACCGGGGTTCGGCGAGAGGCTCCTGCGACGCCTGTGTGACTTTGACAGGCTGAGCGCAGAACGGGCAGACGTTGAAGCTTTCATCTATTTCTTTTCCGCAATTTCTGCAAAACATAAAACAACCTCTTTCCTGTTTTAATATCCGCTTATGGAACCTCGCTGCATGGCGCCGAGAATTTTTGGGGGCAGTTCCCCGTATTTCGGCTCAAGCGAGGCAATAAGCTCCTTTATCTCCTGCCGCTCGGTTGATCCGTCAGCGGGACATCCGCTTTTCACCACCGGCAGCCCGAATTTTCTGACCACACGGGCGCAGTCGCGCTCACGGGCAAAGAGCAGGGGACGAATCATGTATATATCTTTGCGCGAGAGGTAAGTCACAGGACGAAAGCTCCCGACGGTTCCGCCGTTGAGCAGATTCATCATGAAAGTTTCGGCGGCATCATCCATGTGATGCCCGAGAGCGATTTTGTTGCACCCGGCCTCCTTTGCGGCATTGTGCAGAGCGCCGCGGCGCATCCTTGCGCACAGACTGCACGGATTCTTCTCCTTGCGTATGTTGAAAATAACATCGCCGAGCCGAGTGCGCTTTATTATATAAGGTATATCGAGCCTCCTGCAAAGCTCCTGAAGTTCGGAATAATCCGTGTCACAGCCGCTGAAACGCGGGTCAATGGTTATCGCGGTCAGCGAAAATTTCTTCGGATAGAACCGCCGAAGCTCCGCAAGAGCCGCCAGCAGAGCCACAGAGTCCTTGCCTCCGGAGAGACCGACTGCAATGCGGTCGCCGTCCTCAATCATATCATAGCGTTCACAGGCACAGCGCACAAGGCTTAAAAGCTTCTGCATTTATTTGCCCGCCTTCCGTTGGAGCTTGCGTTTGTTGCCCTTTTCGTCAACGATATATGTGTTATCGAGCTGACCGACAAGGCTTGCGCGAAACGAAGCGATATATTCCTGACGCAGCGCATTGTATTCTTCAAACTCCTCAGTTGAGAGGTCACGCTCCTGTGACAGATGGTACAGCTCGTTCATATGTTTGATTCTTTCTTCCTTCATATGAGCCTCCGATAATTTTCATGGCTTTATTATATACCACGCCCCGAGCAAAGTCAATTTAAAACGCATACACAGAACTTTCTATTTCAACAACCATTTTCCTGCCGAAAAAGACCGGCAAAAAACAACTGTACAACCTTGTAGGGGCTCATCACGAATCTCCCGCTAACCTCCGCACGATAATAAAAACGTCATTCTGAGCACAGCAAAGAATCCTTTAGAAAGGTAAAATTTCAAAGATTCTTTGCCACTTTGTTCCTCGGGATGACATCATTTTATACAATTAAGCACATTTGACCTGATGTATTTGGAATAGCCAATCCTCACAAGCCGTAGCGCAAACATCAATTTTTTTGTAGGGATAAAGTCTCCCTACGCTCTCCAAAACAACAGACTGTTACGCATTTCTGAGCACTGACGCATAAACATTTCGTAAATCACAAGTGAGAAAATGCTATAAAAACGCGAGAAAACGAGAGAAAAACGGAGCTTGTGAGATTTAAATTAAAAAATTATGAAAAAGTGCTTGACAAGCATGAATCCATATGATAATATATCGGAGCATTAAGAAATAATCGGAGGTATCAGTATGTCAACTTATATGCCTAAAGCGGGCGACATCACCCGTAAGTGGTATGTTATCGATGCTGCCGGCAAGCCTCTCGGCAAGGTAGCAGCACAGGCAGCCGTTCTTCTTCGCGGCAAGCATAAGCCCATCTTCACACCCAATGCCGACTGTGGTGATCATGTCATCATCATCAACGCTGAGAAGATTGTTCTCACCGGCAACAAGCTCGACCAGAAAATGTACTATCGTCACACCGGATATATCGGTAACCTCAAAGAGATTAAGTACAGCACCCTCATGAGAACCAAGCCCGAGTTTGCAGTTGAGCTTGCAGTCAAGGGTATGGTTCCCGATTCAACCATCGGCCGCAAGGCGCTGACCAGACTTCGTGTCTATAGGGGCGCAGAGCACAAGCATGAGGCACAGAAGCCCGAAGAGTGGGCGCTTTAATGAAGGGAGGCAATAAATAATGTACGATTCAGTTCCTTATTTTTACGGTACAGGCCGCAGAAAAAAGTCTGTTGCCAGAGTTCGTCTTTATGCCGGTACAGGCAAAATCATAATCAATGATAGAGACATCGATGACTATTTCGGTCTTGAGACCCTCAAGCTCATCGTCCGTCAGCCTCTCGCACTCACAGGCACAACTGAGAAGCTCGATGTTATCTGCCGCGTCGGCGGCGGCGGAGTCACCGGTCAGGCCGGCGCAATCCGTCACGGTATCTCCAGAGCACTTCTTCAGTATGATGCAGAGCTTCGCCCCGCACTCAAGAAGGCAGGCTTCCTGACCAGAGACCCGAGAATGACAGAAAGAAAGAAGTACGGTCTCAAGGGCGCTCGCCGCGCACCTCAGTTCTCCAAGAGATAACCTCTGCGAAACAAACCGTATACAAAAAAGCTTATCCCGCAGGATTTTTCCTGCGGGATTATTCTTATCCTATCGCACTTTTCGCCCGATTTTGCACGTTTTTCCTATACATTTATATATATACGTTTTTCTGGCTTGAATTTTGCACCCCAAAGCCGACTGAAAATGCGGTTACAAAGCTGGTATTTTCGCTGCCGGTGAAAGGGAGAACTGTATATCCGGCACACTCATGCATTATACCGACGAGCCGAAAAACATAAATGGAAAAAGATGTAAAGTAAAAAACTTTACATCTTTTTTATTCCCTCACAACCTGTAAAGAGTTTGTGCTGACGAGATATAACCGCTGTAGCACCTGTCATATTGTAGTTTTTTTAGAATCATTGCTGTGCAAATTGTCATTTATTTCCTATTATTAATAATGAAGCGCTTTTGTTACCATTTATTACGGTTTTGTAACCGTTTGTAACTTTTTAGAGTTTTCACAAAACTTGAACCATTTTTTCCCATTCACTGAGGTCGATTATAGGTTGAACGGCATGTTTTTTGGGCTAATCGGGAAATCCGTTTGGGAAACCTTTGTTGAATTTGCACAAAATGAAGGCTTGATAAAATTTGACAAATGATTTTACGCACAATATAATAGCAGGCGTTGCAAAAATTGTGCAGTTTTGCAGCGGTCATGCCATATCAAAGCAAGCAGACAAAAAGGAGTTTTTAACGAATGATAGAAATCGTGAAGGCCTATCTGGCGGCTTTGCCCGTCGGAAAGACAACGAAACGCAAAGTTCTGGCGATCGCATCGGCCTTGGTGATCATCTGCTCAATAGTTACTTTAACTGCTTTTGCAGCGGCGGCAACCTATAAGGTAACAATCAAGGAAGATGGTGCGGAGCCGATAGTAATCTCCACGAGGGAGAGCACTGTCGAGGAGTTCCTCGGGAAGAACGGCGAGAATATAACCATCGGGGAATATGATTATCTTGACACCTCGGATTTCACGCCGGGCGAGGATTGTACCCTCACCATTTACCGTGCACAGCCAATCAAGGTTGTTGACAACGGAGAGATATATTATCTCAACGGAGCGGGTCCGGTGGCACAGATGCTTGAAAAGCATAACAGAGACCTCGGCAAATTTGATGAGGTCAATATTCCGGACGGTGAAATGGTCAGCAGTGATAAGACTGTTGAGATTTCAAGATCCTTCGGTGTCACGATAATATGCGACGGCAAAGAGCAGAATGTTGAGATAGCATCGGGAACAGTGGCGGATGCCATTAAGCGAGCGGGAATCACCCTCGATGAAGACGATGAGACCGTTCCCACGGCTGAGAGTACTCTTGTCACTGACATGACCATTGAGGTTTTGCGCGTGGAGTACAAAGAGCGTGTTGAAACCGAGGTCATTCCCTATGATACCGTAACGAAAAAAACCTCAAATCTCTATGTCGATCAGACGAAGATTTCGGTCAAGGGTTGCGACGGAGAAAAAGAGGTTACGTATAGGGATAAATATGTCAACGGTGAGTTTGACTCCTCCGAGACGTCACAGGAGAAGATCATCAAAGAGATTGTCACGCAGGTCGTTCTCAAGGGTAGAGTGCCGAGAGTTAACGCGATTAAGCTCAAAAGCGGGCTGACCCCCATTTCGGAGCTTCCCGTCCCGTCCTATGTCAAGCTCGACTCAAAGGGCTTGCCCACAAAGTATAAGCGTATAGTTGACGGAACAGCGAAGGCATATTACGGTGACAAGGGTACGGCATCAGGCCGCAAGCCCATGCCCGGGCATATCGCTGTTGATCCCAAACAGTTCCCGTACGGAACTGAGCTTTATATCGTATCGCTCGACGGAAAATATATCTATGGCTACTGCATAGCGGCCGATACAGGCGGATTTGTAAAGACGAACGGTTGCACTGTTGACCTGTTTATGAACACAATCGAGGAGTGCTATGCATGGGGTCACAGGGGCGTAAGAATTTACGTTCTCTGATAAACTGAACAAGGCATGATTAAGCGGTCAAAGTCTCTGACTTTGACCGCTCTGTTTTTATGCTTTGCTCACTGAAAAAACTGAAGCCCTTGCGTTTTATCAACCGACTTGCGGCAGAGCAATCAAAATCCCCGCCAAAAGATTTTTCCTTTTGGCGGGGATTCTGAATGTTACTCTTTCTTTCTGCTGGGTCTGTCCTCAATAATTTTTCCGTCCGATATGCGGACAACGCGCGTGCCCTCCTCGGCGATCTCGTTGTCATGGGTGATGAGCACGATCGTGCGCCCTTCCGAGTTCAGCTCGTGGAGAATCTTCATGACCTCCTTGCCGGAATGTGAGTCGAGGTTTCCGGTGGGCTCATCAGCCAGTATAACCGGCGGGCGCGCTGCGACCGCTCTGGCTATGGCCACTCTCTGCTGCTGACCTCCGGACATCTGAGAGGGGAGGTGGTGCATGCGTTTTCCCAAACCGACACGTTCAAGAGCTTCCTTTGACAGCTTTTCACGTTCCTCTTTTTTGACCCCGCGGTATATCAGCGGCAGTTCAACATTTCCCTGCGCCGTGAGGCTCGGAATGAGGTTGAATCCCTGAAAGATGAACCCGATTTCCTTGTTGCGGATTTCGGACAGCTCATCATCGCTGAGGTTTGAAACATTTTGCCCATTGATATAGTATTCGCCGCTCGTACACACGTCCAGCAGACCGAGCATATTCATCAGTGTGGATTTTCCCGAGCCGGACTGACCGACTATCATCAGGAACTCGCCGGTATCGACCTGCAAAGACACTCCGTCGAGTGCACGGACCTCGTTTTCACCGGGATTGTAAATTTTATAGGCGTCGCGTACATCTATCAAATGTGACATTTGAAAAGCTCCTTTGTGTGCTGTTATAACTGTTCTGTCAGCCGCCGACAGAACCGTCCCAAGTGTCGACCGACGTGGCTTTCTTTTCCTCCTCGTCAAACCAGCGGGTGGTGACGGCTTTTGTCTCAGTATAGAACCTTATACCGTCCTTGCCAAGCGTATGCAGGTCGCCGAAGAAGGAGAGCTTGTGCCCTGTGAACGGGAAAACTCCGACCGGCACGGGGATTCCGACATTGACACCGACCATACCGCCGTCAGTGTGCTTTGCAAACTCTCTTGCGTAATAGCCGCTCTGTGTGAAGATGACAGAGCCGTTTGCATATGGGTTGGCATTCATCAACTCAAGACCCTCTTCAAAAGTCTTGACGCGCTTTATGCAGAGCACGGGCCCGAAAATCTCCTTGTCTCCAATGGTCATGCCGGGCTCAACATGGTCAAAGATCGTGGGACCGACATAAAATCCGTTCTCATATCCCGGAACAACGGGATTTCTGCCGTCAAGCACAAGCTCGGCGCCCTCCTCAATACCCTTTTCAATCCAGTTGAGAATAGATGCTCTGTGTTCGGCGGAGACAACCGGACCGAGCTTTGAGGTTTTGTCATAAGCCGGACCTATTTTAAGCTCCTTGGCATATTGGACAAGCAGGCTGACAAGTTTGTCCGCAATACCCTCCTGCGCAACGACCACGGGCAGAGCCATGCAGCGTTCGCCGGCGCAGCCGAAAGCGGAGTTTATAATGCCTCTTGCGCTTCTTTCAAGAGCGGCATCATCGAGTACGAGCGCATGGTTTTTTGCCTCGCAAAGAGCCTGAACACGCTTGCCGTGCGCGGCAGCGGTAGAGTATATGTGCAGACCGACTGAGGTCGAGCCGACGAATGTGACGCCCTTGATATCAGGGTGCGTCAGCAAAAGCTCCGCCTCTTTGCGCGAGCAGGTAACGAGGTTGACAACACCGTCGGGCAGACCGGCTTCCTGGAGAAGCTCAGCCAGACGCATTGCGGTCATAGGTGTCATTGAAGCAAGTTTGAGAACGATGGTGTTGCCTGCCGCAATGCAAAGCGGAGTCATCCAGCCCATGGGAATCATGCCGGGGAAGTTGAAGGGCACTATTCCCGCAAAAACACCGACAGGCTCACGGTAAAGAACAGTGTCATATCCGGATGAGGTGTCCCTGAGACTTTCTCCCATCATGAGCGTGGGAGCGCCGCAGGCAAGCTCAACCGGTTCTTTGACCTTGAGAATATCTCCTTTAGCCTCGTCCCACACCTTACCGTGCTCACGGGCGACAAGCTCTGTCAGCTCATCCATATGTTCCTCAAGCAATGAACGGAATTTGTAGAGCACCTGCACACGTTTGCACACGGGAACCTGTGACCAGGTCTTGAAGGCTTCCTTCGCCTTTGATATGGCGTATTCTACCTCATCAACCGTGCAGCATGGGGTCTGTGCCATGACTTCTCCCGTGCTGGGATTATAAACATCCATATATTTTTCGGTTTTGGACTCAAGCCATTCGCCCCCGGCGAAATATCGAAGCTTTTTTACACCCATTGTCATCACTCCAAATAATATGATAGATTAATTTTACCCTCTCGGTATATAGGAAGTCAAGTGAACAAATGTAAAATATTTTCAGACCGCGGAAAAATCGCGCAATACTGCGTTGCAGGAATCTTCAGCAACTTTCAATTTTTAATTATCAACTTTCAACTTACGGTATATCTGCCATTCGTCCGGACAAAATAAATTTGAAAAATAAAACGGAGGTGTTTTTGTGTCAGTATCAAGAGAAGAATATGATAAGATGGCGAAGAAGGCATCGCCGCCGAGCCCTAAGCTCATGAATCTTGTCAAAGCTTTCGCAATAGGCGGCCTGATTTGCGCAATAGGCGAGGGTTTCTTCAAATTATATGAATTTATGGGCATAAAAGAAAAAACGGTTACGGCGCTTGTGCCATGTACTATTATAGTCATTGCGGCAATACTCACGGGATTGGGGATTTTCGATAAAATAGCGCGTCACGCGGGAGCGGGCACAATAGTACCGATAACGGGCTTTGCCAATTCGATAGTAGCGCCGGCTATGGAGTTTCAGAGCGAGGGCAGGATTCTCGGCACAGGTGCAAATATGTTTAAGATAGCCGGTCCGGTTATAGTATACGGAAGCGCCGCGGCGGTTATATACGGAATAATTTACTATATTTTCAGCGTTTTAATATAATGGGGTGAAATTATGCCGACAAGACTCGGAAAATATACACTAAGACTGGATACTGCACCGTGCATACTGGGAAATGCGGCTGTTGTCGGAAAGAAGGAAGGGCAGGGTCCGCTTAAAGATGAGTTTGATGAGATAATAGATGACGGAACGCTCGGCGAAGATTCGTGGGAAAAAGCTGAGAGCGCGCTCCAGAAGCGTGCGGTGGAAAAGGCTATTGAAAAATCGGGAATTTCTTCTGACAATGTAAAACTGCTTTTCGCGGGAGATCTTCTGAGCCAGTGCAGCGGCTCATCGTTCGGGGCACGTGATTTGGGCATCCCGTTTGTCGGGCTTTACGGCGCTTGTTCGACAATGGCGCTGTCCCTTGCGATGGCGGCTCTGACTGTAGAGTCCGGGGCGGCGGATATAGTTGCGGCTTCAACTTCGTCTCATTTCTGTTCCGCCGAAAAGCAGTTCCGCACTCCGCTTGAATACGGCGGTCAGCGTCCTCCGACCGCTCAGTGGACGGCGACGGCGGCTGGCAGTGTGATAGTCGGACGGACGGAGCCGGGAAAACCGCGTGTCGAAGCGGTGACAATAGGCAGAATAACAGATCTCGGAATAAAGGACGCCAACAACATGGGCGCCGCAATGGCTCCCGCCGCCTGCGCCACGATAAGCGACTTTCTCAGCGATACGGGTACAGTCCCGCAGGATTATGACCTGATTCTGACGGGCGATCTCGGCGCTGTCGGCACACGGCTTTTAAAGGAGCTGCTTGAAAAACAGGAGAATATTGACATCTCATCGGTTCATGCCGACTGCGGACTGATGCTCTATCAGCTTGATGAGCAGGACGTCAATTCCGGAGGTTCGGGCTGCGGCTGCAGTGCTGCCGTGCTTTGCTCAAATATATTGCGCCGCATGAGAGAGGGAGAGTTGAGAAAGGTTCTGTTCGTCGGAACAGGAGCGCTGCTTTCAGCAGTATCACCTCTGCAGGGAGAGACAATCCCCTCCATAGCGCATGCGGTGCTGCTGAGTGTATAAGGGAAAGTGAAGTGACAATATGGATATACTTTCGGGAATCTCAAGACTTTTAAAAATTGCGAGCTTTTCGCTCAACTCAGCACGTTTGCTCAATATTATAAAAGGTATATTGGCTTTTGCGGCATTGACGGCAACTGCGTGGACAGCCGTGCAGTTTGCGGCGGAATATAAGAATGAAAAACATGCGTAAAGCAAAACACCTTTACGGGACGGTTTTTACCGTTCCGTAAAATTATTGCCCGCGTGACAGATAGATTTTAGCTATCAAACGTTAGCCAATAATTTGTTAGTAGGGGAAGGACTCCGTGTACTCTCGTTTTAGTCAGTAGGAGTTAGAGTAGGAGCTATTCACGAATCGCCTGCCCTAAGCCTTCCCCTTGAGGGGAAGGTGGCACGGCATCAGCCGTGACGGATGAGGTGTCAAACAGATATCAGAAGTCAGACATTAGGCGATAAATTTTATATTCGCTTCGCAGTGGCGAACTTCATTCCTCAGAATGACATCATTTTATCCTACTGCGAACACTTGCAACACCGAAATTGAGGAACAAACTCACACAAGCTTTGACGCAACGCAAGGTGTAAACCGGTCATTGCGAGGGGACGGGCGGCAAAGCCGTCCGCACAAGCCCGCATGGGCCGAAGGTTTGCGGGCGCATGTGCCGAGCTGCTTCTTGAGGGGGAGAAGGTCGGTGTTGCGGCAAAGCGGTCGGGTGTCGAGCGGGAACGGCTCGTGTGCTTTTCTTTTGCGAGCGTTTTCTTTTGCACACCAAAAGAAAATGCTCAAAATCATAATTGATCGTTCTTTGTTGTCGACATGAGTCTACCGAAAAAGTAATACAACCGGAGAACTGTGTTCTTCCGCTAAAAATCACCGTAAAAAATCTGTCATTCTGAGCGCAGCGAAGAATCTCACTCCGCTCCTTAGAATAGCAGACGCTTTACCCCCTGACACCAGATGCCATTTTAACCCTACTGCCTAAATCAACAAACAAAATTTGTCAATTTTGTTTGCTATATGCTTTTATTTTGCTTTGTAATAACATAAAATTCAATTTTTAGAAAATTTGACAATAAGTTTATGTGATATTAGCCTTAAAAATGATGCTATTTTGCTTGCTACAAAAATGATAGCGTTTTTTGTTAAATAAACGTAACAACGCTGCATTTATTTGCGGCTTAATAAATATTTGCATCGTCAAAATGCACAAAAATGTTTATTAATTCTCAAAGTTGTTGACAATTTACTGAAAAAGGGTTTATGCTTACTATGCGGGAGATGTGCAACTCCCGTTAATTGTGTTTGTCTCTGCGCCGATAACGGCGCGCTTTAAGAGGTCGCCAATGTATTCCGCCGGACTGCGGGTGGCGGATACTGATATAAATGGTGAAATTTTTTATTGGAGGTGTAATTTTGAAAAAAGCAAAACGTCTTTTGTCTGTGCTTCTTGCGTTTGTCATGATTTTCTCAATGATGTCAACTATGGCAAGCGCATATCAGAAGTATAAAGACGACGGTTTGACGCAGTACGATGGTGCAGATTTGCCGGTGCTCACCACTGAGCAGTATGCTTCAATGGTACTCGATGCCGTGGACAAGCTGCTTGCTCAGGAGAACATTTACATGGATCTTTCCATTCTTGGTGCTATTGACCTGAGATCCGTTGATGCTGCTTTTTCGAGCATCTATGATGTGATCAGCAGCAACAAAATAATACTTTGGATGGCAGGAGACCTTAACAGTGTAAAGGTTGATGCACTCAAGGGCAAGCAGAGAAGCAATACGAGCGATGTTGATATGGTCAAGGCGCTCCTTCAGTTCCTTGCGGATAACAAGAGCGTTATCGGCAAGTTTATTGATGGTTCAATAAGCTTTGGTATTGCCAATGCATTCATCAACCTTGATGTTAATATCGCTGCTATGGTTGATGAGATGATTTACGGTCTGGCTTATCCGGATGCCACCGAGACGCCCGGCTCATATCCGGCAGTTGATGACATGCTCCAGGTTGTCATTGACAATCTGCTGCGCGGCAATCCGGTTAAGGATGCGGATGGCAACCCCGTGCTCGATGATAACGGTCAGCCCATGTATTCGGGCGGCGTTCCGGAGCTTGTCGGCAAGGTTAACATCAACACCACATCGAGTACATATGATTTCGTTGAAACGCTGCTTCAGACGGCATATAACGAAATCCTTGTGCCCACGCTCAATAAGCAAACAATGCGTTGGCTCAGAAAGCAGGCGGGTGTTGTCTATGAGAATCACGATGATACTGTCGGCGATTGGTCAAACCTTAACGAGCTTGCGGATCTCTTCAACCTCAACTATGTTGTTCCCACCGTTACGGTGCCTGCGGGCTCCACTTTTATTCAGGAGCTCAACAACATTGCGGGCGGAATAGTCAATGGGGTTCTCAAGGACTATTCTGCATGGGAGAGCGGAGACAACTCCAAACTCACTGCGAACATCATAGCCGTTGCGAAGTATGTTCTCAAGCAGACAGGAGACTATTTCTTCCCCGAGTGGGTTGAAATCAAAACTCCTGAAGAAATTGACGCGATGAGCGATCAGCAGGTGGTTTCCTATATCGCCCGTACTGTCATCAATGCGAATGTCGGTTATATGTATATTCCCGACTCTGCAGATACGACGGTCGATGTAGCATGGTATGCTGTCAATCAGCTCATGGCTCAGTTTGTGCCGGAGAGAAATTATGACAACTATCCGAAGACAGTGGACGGTATACTTGATATGCTTGCGGATTATATTGCATATAATGTAAATCCGGGCATGGATATCAATCTGTCTGACCTCAAGGCGGAGCTTACCTATGGCGCGGGTTTTGATTCAACTCTGACCACGGCGGCACAGTGGCTTGTTTCAACTTACGGCGGACTTCTCTCATCGTCCGTTGATTCTTCAGACGGTTGGAAAGCTCTTGACGATATAGTATTCGCGCTGATTCCTGTTTCGGTGCTTCCCGCAGACCTTGCAAACAGCGGCAGCGAGACTATTCTCAAAACAGTAGTTAAAGACCGTCTTCTCGGTGACATTCTTGATCTTGATCTTTACAGTGTCACAAAACTCTTTGACAGGAACACAACTTCCGGTGCGTGGCTTAACGAGAAGACCCCGAAACAGCTCATTATTGATCTTGTAACGAGGATTCTCAACGCAGTTCTTCCGGGAACAATCACGAAGACTTATACTTCGCTTGACGCTATCGTCAACAATTCCGAGCTGAGAACGATAGTTGAAAATCTGCTCACCAGCCTTAACAGCAATAGGGACAGGCTCGTTCCACCTGTGCTTGACATTGTTGCAAAGGTTATGGGTCTTTCAGGCAAATCCAAGTTCGGTCAGATGGAGTTTGCCGGTTCCACAAGGAACGCCGGCGACTTCTCGGTCAAGGTTTATAACGGCTCCACCGGTATAAACAACGGCTATACTGACAAGAACGGAAACTTCACGCAGGACGCTCTGTATAAATACAGAATAGCAAGTGTTTCCGCTGCGGCCTATAACAACAGCGGTGCTGCCGTAACAGCTCCGTCTGTCAGCGGTCTGAGCGCCGGAACGATAATCAACGGCGGCGACAATGTTACCGTCAGCATTTCCGGAACAACAGCGGATACTTTGGTTATTGTTTCAGTCGGTTATTATATCCTGACTGAAAGCGGTGAGAGCCTCACGTCAGATCCTCTGACTGGACGGTTCTATACCTATATATCCTCCGACACTGCGGATGATAGCCAGCCCAAGGATAGGGATGAGGGCATAGAGAAAAACACCCACTATGTTGTTCATCCGAGAGCGGCTTTCATAGGTTCTTCCGGTTCTCTCTCTGATATTTCAGACACGAAGATAACTGTCGGAAGAAATAAGAAGACGGGTCACGCGGGTGACTCAAGCTATAGTCAGCAGGCGTCAACCTTCCCCGCAGCAGTTTCTTCCTTCTTCCGTGATAAAAACTTCAGCGGAACGGATAAAAATGAAGATACCTCCGGAACATACACACTCTGGGAGTCCGTGCCGGGCAAGGAGCTTGTGGACCTTCCGTTCGGAATCTACAATCTGACATACTCAGTCTTTACAGATGACACGTACAATCTTACAGGCAGCAAGCCGGATGAGACTTTCTCAAAGACGATCCCGCTTTATGTCTACAATGACTACGGTCTTCCGACTCTTTACAACAAGACTGTCAAAGAAAACCGTCAGAGAAGCGACTATGCTTCCGGTTCTGCTGCGGATGCGGCTTGGGCGGCATATGAGGCAGCGCTTGTCAACGTTGCCAACTATGCTCTCAGACCGAAGCTTGTCAGCAACTTCAACAACTCTGCTTACATGGCAGAGTATGAGACAAGAGTGAATGCCCTTACACAGGCTATTACCGCTCTTGAAGCATATGAGGTTTCCGCGGGCGTCGCTCCGCTTAAAGCCGCGGTCGATTCTTTCACCGGCGGTGACAATGAGGACGCAGACGGCAATCCCTATGCGTTTGATGACCCGAGATATAATTATTTCGGATTTGATGACTTCACAGGTGTCTCCTACACAGGCTGGAGAACGGCCAGAGACCGCGCGATGAGGCTCTATAATTCTCAGCAGCCTCCCGAGCCTCCCAAGGCTCCCGCTGAGGGCGCAACACAGGCTGAGATAGACGAGTATAACACAGCTTACGCAAAGTACGAAGCTGATCTCGCGGCTTTCGATCCTCCTGCTGTCAGCGCCATAGACGCTGCTTATGCAAAACAGCAGGTTGAGCTTTGGGGTCCCAGACTCATAAAGCTTGACGCCGTCAGAACTCATCTTGATGATGCGATAACCATGTGCACAGCGGGTATCGGAGCTGAGTCAGCTTATACCCCCGAGTCATGGGCGCCTTATCAGAGAGCTCTCACTTACGCACAG